>OLKZ01000200.1_pt1 | contig 66335 bp, 68 predicted proteins | sample 1604431 | NCBI WGS metagenome assembly OLKZ01 (sample SAMEA104055714, study PRJEB20765) | soil metagenome | isolation source: soil
TGGAAATGTAAAATTATTAAAAAATCGATAAAGTCTATTGGTTATTAACACAGAATCTTAGTGGGCAATTACCAAGGCTGCCGGGTATGATAAGCATAGCGGACCCATGGGATATCCTTTTCTTATTCAGTTGCCCAAAATTCCGGTTTGGACGTGAAATATGACTGTTGATAGTATTTCACTTGTATACCCAATATTGCCACTGTACTTTTACATCAGAAACCAAGATCAATATCCTTTAAAAATCCAGATCCAATAACTAAGAAGACCGAAAGGTAAAATATCCAAATCCAGAAAAAACCAACACATTACCTCAGAAGCCCAATGTTCTTGCAAAACCCTGATAATTCGGGGATTTTTGTTTTTATAGGGTTCCTGAACGAATCATCTTCTTATTCAGTTTTCCAAAATGCCGGTTCGGCAATGAAAAATGACCGTTGATAGCATTTCGCTTTTATACCTTGTATTGCCAATGTACTTTTACATCAGAAACCAACGATCAATATCCTTTAAAAAAACCAGATCCAATTCACTAAGAAGACCAGAAAATACAAATCCAGAAAACCAACGAATTACCAAAAAAACCAAACGTTCTTACAAAACCCCGGAAACCCCGGGGATTTGTGTTTTTATACTATAGAGATAAGTTAGCGGCAATTTTATTAGCATACTACTCTTCTGTCTTTATGATATAATAAACCTATATCAGATAGTGTTCTGTTACCTTGCAGTTCCTGCCCAGTTCCCCGAATTGTCTCTAATTTCAGGAGCAGTTCAGGAACAGTTCAGGAACAGTTCAGGAACAGTTCGGGAACTGGTATAAAAATGATAAGAGTAAAAACTGTCGCTAACATGGTATATGAGCCCGGATCAACTTCTTATTCAGTTCCCCAAAAATCCGGTTCGGCAGTAAAATATGACAGTTGATTGCATTTCACTTTTAGCATCCCTATTGCGGTTGTATGTTTACATCTGAAACCAGGTACCAACGCCCACTTTAAAATCCAGATCCAAGAAACAAAAAAAACCCCTGGCTGGATATCCAAATCCAAAAAAACCAACACATTATCACAGAAACCGAACGTTCTTAGAACCCCCGAAATCCGGGGGTTTTTTTATACTCATAACAAAAAGCTAATCTGGTTCAGTTGCCAAAAATTCCACTTCAGCGCTAATATATAACCGCTGGCCATCTTTCGCTTTTATTATGCATTTTGGCGCTGTATGTTTACACCAGAATAAAGAAATCCAAATCCAATTTAAAGACCAAACCGAATCCAATACCAATAAAACCAAGTCAAAAGATCCAGATCCTATCCTAAAAACCAGGAAAACTACCAAAGAAACCAAACATTGTTAAATGCCTCTGTAACCCCGGAGGCATTATCTTTTTATATAGGTCAATCAAGGCATTATTTAAGCCCGGTTTTAAACTATTGGCATGTTTCGGGCCATTAGTTTGTTTAAAATCCTGTATTACACCCGCTTTAACCATCCGTTCACACGATTAAACAACCGTAACATTTTGTGTTACGGCTTTGTTATATTAAATTTGCAGTACAACACAGGTGGATTTGTTTATTGTTCGGCCTGTAAAAAATTGAACTAATAAACGAAAGCATTCCAAACATCTTCACGGACGGTTCTCGTTTACTTAGTTTATAGATTTTTTAGTCATCGGCAGCAACTATGCTCATCATTGTGGAGCCTGTGCTGAGCGGAGTCGAAGTAACACTCACTTCGCAATTAGTTAACTATTAAACTTTCAACTAAGCGTATGAAAACAATTCAGGAATGTTTAAAAGAAAGGATCCTCATCATTGATGGCGCCATGGGCACCATGATACAGCAACATAAACTGGATGAAAAAGATTTTCGTGGTGAGCGTTTCAAAGACTGGCACACCGATGTAAAAGGTAATAATGACCTTCTGAGTATTACACAGCCCCAGATCATCGAAGGTATTCACAAACAATACCTGAACGCCGGTGCTGATATCATTGAAACCAATACTTTCAGCAGCACTTCTATCGCACAGGCCGACTATGATATGCAATCCCTGGCTTATGAATTAAATGTAGCCGCTGCAAAATGCGCCCGGAAAGTTGCTGATGAATACACAGCTAAAGATCCTGCCAAGCCACGATTTGTTGCAGGCGCCATCGGCCCCTTGAATAAAACCTTATCGCTTTCTCCCGACGTAAACAATCCCGGTTATCGTGCAGTAACATTTGATGAAGTAGCTGCCGCTTATACCGAACAGATAAAAGGACTGGTTGATGGAGGTGTGGATGTTCTCTTAATTGAAACCATCTTTGACACATTGAATGCGAAAGCGGCGATATATGCGGCGAAAAAATATTTCGGGGAAAGCAAGCGGCCCGAGCTTCCAATTATGATAAGTGGGACGATAACGGATGCCAGTGGACGCACTTTAAGTGGTCAGACACTGGAAGCATTTTATGTTTCCATCATGCACGCCAAACCATTAAGTGTTGGATTGAATTGTGCTTTGGGTGCCACGCAGATGCGGCCACATATTGAAGAGTTGTCACAAATAGCCGGGTGCTATACTTCGGCTTATCCCAATGCAGGCCTGCCCAATGCATTTGGTGAGTATGATGAGCAGCCGCATGAAACGGCGCATATCATTGAAGAATGGGCAAAGGAAGGCTTTGTAAATATTGTAGGAGGATGTTGTGGTACTACTCCTGATCATATTAAACACATTGCCGAACAGGTGAAAAATTTTAAACCCAGGCAATTGCCCGTTGTGGAATTGAATTTGGTTGAACAATAATTGAACTCATGAGTGAAGAGATACATATCAAACCATATTTACGGCTGGCTGGCCTGGAGCCATTGACCATTCGCCCGGAAACAAATTTTGTGAATATCGGGGAACGTACCAATGTTACGGGTTCTAAAAAATTTGCACGCCTGATCCGGGAAGACAAATATGAAGAAGCTTTAAGTGTTGCCCGCCAGCAGGTGGAAAGCGGCGCACAGGTCATTGATGTGAATATGGATGATGCACTGCTGGACGGCGTTAACGCAATGACAACATTTTTGAACCTGGTGCAGGCCGAGCCGGATATCGCCAAAATTCCCATCATGATCGATTCTTCGAAATTTGAGATCATAGAAGCAGGTTTAAAATGTGTACAGGGGAAATGTATCGTGAATTCCATCTCGATGAAAGAAGGTGAAGAGAAATTCATTGAACAGGCGTTTACGTGTATGCGTTATGGCGCATCGGTGATCGTCATGGCATTTGATGAACAGGGACAGGCGGATACAAAAAAACGCAAAGTGGAGATCTGCCAGCGGGCTTATATTATCCTCACCGAACAGGTTGGCTATGATCCGCAGGATATCATTTTTGACCCAAACATTTTTGCAATAGCCACGGGTATTGAAGAACACAATAATTATGCAGTTGATTTCATTGAAGCAACCCGGGAAATAAAAAAACGAATGCCCCTCACCAGGGTAAGCGGCGGGGTAAGCAATGTATCATTTTCCTTCAGGGGTAATGATCACGTAAGAGAAGCGATACATAGTGTTTTCCTGTATCATGCCATCAAAGCGGGTATGGATATGGGTATTGTAAATGCCGGTCAGCTGGTGGTATATGATGAGATCGAACCAGGCTTAAGAGAAATGTGCGAAGACGTTATACTCAACAGGAACAACGACAATAATGAAGCTACGGAAAGGCTGATCGTTCACGCAGAAAGCGTAAAGGCAAAAGGCAAAGTAGAAGTGAAGGATGAAAAGTGGAGAAATGATGAAGTGGAAAAACGTTTGGCGCATTCACTCGTAAACGGCATCACGGATTATATTGAGGCCGACACAGAAGAAGCCAGGCAAAAATATCCCAGGCCCCTTGATGTAATTGAAGGGCCCCTGATGGATGGAATGAATATTGTAGGCGACCTGTTTGGTGCAGGAAAAATGTTTTTACCTCAGGTGGTAAAGAGTGCAAGGGTAATGAAAAAAGCCGTGGCTATATTAACGCCCTTCATTGAACAGGAAAAAGAAGACAGGAAGCAGGCACACCTTACCGCAGGCACTATCAATGAAGAAGCCGCAGGCGCTGCAAAAATTTTACTGGCTACCGTAAAAGGAGATGTACACGATATCGGGAAAAATATTGTTGGTGTGGTATTGGGTTGTAACGGGTATGATATTATTGACCTGGGTGTAATGGTTCACACGGATAAGATCCTGGATACAGCAATAAAAGAAAATGTAGACATCATCGGGTTAAGCGGGCTCATCACACCTTCCCTGGATGAAATGGTGCACGTGGCACACGAAATGAAACGCCGGGGCATGAACCTGCCTTTAATGATCGGCGGCGCCACTACTTCCCGCATGCATACCGCGGTGAAGATAGCCCCGCAATATGATGATGGGGTTATTCATGTATTGGATGCCAGTAGGAGTGTAACCGTTGCCGGTAGTTTACTCAGTAAAGAACAAAAACCGGGTTTTTTAAACGGCATTAAAAAAGAATACGATAAGTTAAAAGAAGACTTTGGCAATAAAAAATCCACTAAAGTTTATTTACGTTTTGAGGAAGCACAAAAGAACGGGGCGGTAATTGACTGGGATCATTTTAGCCCCGTTACGCCCGCTTTTACAGGAACAAAGATCTTTGAAGATCATGACCTGAATGAAATTGCAGCATATATCGACTGGCAGCCTTTCTTCATTGCCTGGGAAATGCACGGTAAGTTTCCACAATTATTAAGCGATCCGGTAATTGGAACGGAAGCCACTAAATTATATAATGATGCAAAAAAACTATTAAGACAGGTCATTGATGAAAAATGGCTGAGTGCAAAAGGGGTTGTAGGTTTCTGGCCTGCAAATAAAATTGCCCCGGATACAATAGACGTAAATACAGATTCACTAATTATTAAATTAGAATTTTTACGCCAGCAAATTAAAAAGGCAGTGGGGCAGCCAAATTTGTCATTGGCTGATTTTATTAAACCAGCACCGGGCCCATCCTCAACAAATATCTCAACTATTGAAGGGGCCGGGGAGGGGGCCGACTATATCGGAGCATTCAGTGTTACAATTGAGGGCATTGAAAAACACATTAAGAATTTCGAATCCAATCATGATGATTACAACAAAATAATTTTACAGGCATTGGCTGACCGCCTGGCAGAAGCATTTGCAGAACTGCTGCATAAAAAAACACGCCGGGAATACTGGGGCTATGTAAAAGATGAAGCATTGAGCAATGAAGAATTAATTAAGGAAGAATACCAGGGTATCCGCCCTGCACCTGGGTACCCGGCCTGTCCCGACCATACAGAAAAATATAAACTCTTTCAGTTATTAGGTGGAGAAAAAGCTACCGGGATAATGCTTACAGAAAGCCTGGCCATGTACCCCGCGTCCTCTGTCTGTGGCTGGTACTTTGCGAATCCCCAAAGTAAATATTTTGGTGTAGGTAAAATAGGCGAAGACCAGATGGAAAATTATGCCCTGCGAAAAGGTATGAGTATTGAAGAAGCGTCGAGATGGCTGAGGCCCATACTGGAATAACTGATAATACTAATCAATTACAAAAAAGCTGAAGAGATATTCTTAAGTTTGTTACATAAATAAGTTCCATGCGAATTATCTCCTACAATGTCAACGGCATTCGTGCTGCTCTTAAAAAAGGTTTTATCGACTGGTTAAAAACAAACCCTGCCGATATCATTTGTTTACAGGAAACCAAGGCCACCAAAGATGACGTAGATGTGAAACAATTTGAAGCGCTGGGCTTTCATCATCACTGGTACAGTGCACAAAAAAAAGGATATAGCGGCGTGGCTGTATTCTCAAAAATTAAACCGGATCAAGTAACTTACGGTAACGGTCACACGGCAAGTGATGATGAAGGAAGGGTATTACAACTGGATTTTGGAGATGTCAGGTTAATTAATGCCTATTTCCCTTCCGGTACTTCAGACGAGGAGCGCCAGGCCTTCAAATACGTTTGGCTGGATGAATTTTTTACCTACCTCAACAAATTAAAAAAGAAATATCCAAAGATCATCCTGGTGGGTGATTATAATATTGCACACAGGGAAATTGATATTCATGATCCAAAAGGAAATAAGAACAGCAGCGGTTTTTTGCCCGAAGAGCGGGCATGGATGACAAAATTTCTCGATAGCGGATGGATTGATACCTTCAGGATCTTTCACCCGGAGCCGCACCGGTATAGCTGGTGGAGCCAGCGCTTCCCAAGCGTACGCTTAAATAACAAAGGATGGCGCATTGATTATATTACTGTTACAGAAGCACTAAAAAAGCAATTGAAAGATGCCGATATTTATCCTGATGTAAAACACAGCGATCATTGTCCGATTTTTGCAGAGATCAATAATTAAGCGGCAATCATGTTTATCTATAACGTAACCATACAAGTTGAGGAGTCAATAAAAGAAGAATGGCTCAACTGGTTAAAGCAAACGCACATTCCCGATATGATTAATACCGGTTGTTTTACAGAGGCAACAATCTTACAATTACTGGAAGTAGATGACAGCGAAGGGCCTACCTATGCCATTCAGTATTTTACCAAAAGCATTGCTTTATACGATCAATATATTAAAAAATTTGCCGGTATCATGCGGCAACGTTCATTTGATCAATGGGGTGATAAATGCATCGCTTTTCGTTCCGTTATGCAGGTTGTTAACTAATTGTGCAAAAAAAATAATTTTCGTTTTGTTAAATTAAAATCGGTTTTATATTACCCTAAAAACCGCTTGGGCAAAGGATTTCATAGCCTGATCTTACAAAACCCTTACTGGCACTGATTTTCAGCATATCTTGTCGTGCAGGAGAGTAGATCCCCTCCCGGTACAGTTTTGCCAAAATCCTTGTTCCTTGTGGTTTACAGCGATTCTTTACACAATAAATTTTTATTAAAAAAATTTTATTGCAATTAAAAACCGGTTATATTTGTTGCAGTTAAAAAATCAAAAAAACTAATCATGAACAAAGCTGAATTAATTTCAAAACTTGCTGACGATGCAGGTGTTACAAAAACTCAAGCAAACGCTGCTTTGGATTCTTTTGTTGAAGCAGTAACAAAAACTTTGAAAGGTGGTGGTAAAGTTACCCTGGTAGGTTTTGGTACATTCTCTGTATCAAAAAGAGCTGCCCGTAACGGACGCAACCCCCAAACTGGTGCTGTTATCAAAATTAAAGCAAAGAAAGTTGCTAAGTTTAAAGCCGGTAAGGAATTATCTGCTAAAATGTAATGTTGTATCAACCATTTTAAAAAGCAAGGTGCACCTGTGCCTTGCTTTTTTTGTAGATCTTGCCGACATCAATTATAATTACAATAAAATTTATTTACTATGGGACGCGGAGATATAAAAACAAAGAAAGGAAAAATTTTCAGTGGCTCTTTCGGAAAATTAAGGCCGGCTAAAGCCGCAAAAAAAATAGTGGTGGCTAAGAAGGAAGCTGTTGCAAAGAAGAAAGCTTAATTAAAGTAATTGGGGATTTGGAATTAGGAAAGCGTTTTCGAACTAAAAACCTAATTCCAAATTACTAACTCCAAATTCCTCCCTTTAAGGTGCCAGCCTTTCTATCTTCCAGTCACCGGTTGCCTGCAAAGTATATTGGATCCTGTCGTGCAGGCGGCCCGGGCGGCCTTGCCAGAATTCTATTGTTTCAGGTTTTACAATGTATCCACCCCACCAGTCCGGGCGGGGGATATTTTCATTGCCAAATTGTTGCTGATACTTCATTGACTGCTCTTCAATGCTTTCCCTTGCAGCGATCACCCTGCTTTGTGGTGATGCCCAGGCTCCAAATTGACTGTCTTTCGGCCGGGAAGAAAAATAGGCATCACTTGCTGATGAATCTATTCTCTCTACACTTCCGGATATTCTTATTTGCCTTTCCAGCTCCTTCCAGAAAAAAACCAGGCAGGCTTTGGGATTTTCTGACAATTCATTTCCTTTCCGGCTTTCATAATTGCTAAAGAAAACAAACCCTTTCTCACTATATTCTTTCAGTAATACAATTCTTGCAGAAGGCTTACCTGCGGCAGTTGCAGTGGCCAATGTCATGGCATTTGCTTCTTCTATTTCACTTTTTAAAGCATCGGTCCACCATTTGTCGAATTGCAGGATAGGATTACCCTCTACATCTTTTTCCAATAATGTTTGTTTTTGATATTCTTTACGTATGTCTGCAATATTTTTCATGAAAGTAATTTTCACCTGCAAAATTCATCTAATTCATACAAACAAAAAAGCATCCTGATAAATAAATCAGGATGCTTATAAATAATAAATTGTTATTCATTAACCCAACAAGCCGCCGGCAGTCAATCCCATTGCACTATAAAGAATCATACCCAACACAGCAACAATCACGAAGTACAGTACGATCATTATTAAAAATGCAACCACCATGTATACCACTTTTTTATCTTCAGGAGTTTTCTTCAGTGGCCCGATACCGAGATACATCAGGTATATTCCATAAGCCCAGGCTGCTAATGATACCAGCCATCCTATCACGGGGATAAATGATAATAAACCGCCAATATAAGATGGCGTGCCTGAATAAGCTACCAATTGTGCGGATTTTCCCATATTCTTTTCTGAGCCAAAACTGGGTGCCAGCATATCAATAATGATAACTGTAATGAAGAAAGACAAAATGGATGCTATAAATGCTATAGCTGCCATGATAATAAAATACTTCATTCCTATAAACCCTCCAAACAACAGCCCCTTTAATAAAGAACCAATAGCAGCAACGACTGCCAATGGCAAAACGTAGCCTATTAACAGTGATTGAGAAGTTGCAGTTTCTCCGTTAATTACTTCCCATTCTGTCTTGGGAGTTAATAAAATGTTTTTTACTCTTTCAATAATGTTCATATGCAATAAGTTTTAGGGAAGTAATATAAAAAATTGATTGCAGGTATCCAAGTGTTTGCCGTTATATTTTTAAAAACTAATTAACAATCTGTGCGTCCGCTTAAATTTTTAACCGGCTATTAACTCGTTTCCCGGGTATTTTCCAGCATCATGATCCTGGATTTTAACTCATTTCTTTCTATAACGGTATTGGCTAGTTGGCTTTCCACCTCTCCTATTTTGCCTGCAATTTGTTGTAACAACTGGTTTCTTCTGTTCAATTCCAACAACTGTTCCTGTACATCTATCAGTTGGGATTGCGAATAAGCATAGTCTTGTATCAAGTCATTATATGATTGTTGCAATCTAGCCGCCTCTGTCAGTTCCTGCTCCAGCTCCAGCTCCCTTTCCACAGCCCCTTCCACTTGTTGTTGCTTTTTTCCAATATGATTTTGCATAGCTTGCAATTCATCTAATTGCATATCCAGCATGCTCCTCAATTCGGCTGAATCGGTGGCATTTTCTCTTAGTATATCAAGCTCCTGCTCGCGTTGAAAAAGTATCGCATTTAATTCTCTTAATTGCACCTGCATGCTTTCATTTTCTGCAATTAACAGGTCAAGTTGATCCTGTGATAACATCATGATGATTCCCCTTTTTTAGGGTTTCCTCCTGAAATTATATGATTTAGAGACCAAAAACAAGAAAATCGCCTCTTTTTTGTATCTTATAGGCAATAAAAAACGGTTGGGCAGCGTATAGAACGGTCTGGGTATCTTTAGAAAAAATGCCCGATGTAAAACAGGAAATAATTGACCGAAGATGAACTCATACGAGGATGTATAAAGGAAGAAGCCATCTGTCAAAAAGAGGTTTTTCACCGCTACGCCGGCCGTATGCTGGGTGTTTGTAACCGTTATGCCCGTAATAGCGCAGATGCGGAAGATATATTGCAGGACGCATTTATAAAAGTATTTGAAAAAATACATCAATTTAAATTCGAAGGTTCTTTTGAAGGCTGGATAAGAAGAATAATGGTAAATACGGCTTTGAAAAAATATTCGCTCCGCCGGTACGAGAAAGAAGTGAGTGGTTATGAAATAAAGGATAGGGACGAAAGCGGAATGGAGCCTTCGGCTTATGCGCATTTAACACAGAAAGAATTACTGGACCTGATCAATAATTTGCCTGTGGGATACCGAATGATCTTTAATTTATATGTGATAGAAGGATACCAGCATGATGAAATAGCAGAAATGCTGGGCATACAACCGGGCACCAGCCGAAGCCAATTGGTAAAAGCACGTAATATGCTGCAAAAACAAATATTACAATTACAAAAAGTTGCGGTATGAACGATAACCAACTATTTGATGAACATATAAAAGAGCAGTTCAACAACTACGCTCCCGATGTGCCCCCGCACGTTTGGGAAAATATCATTGCTGAAAAAGAAAGAAGAAAACCCGCAGGCTTTTGGTTATCCCTTTTCAACGTAAGGAATATTTTATTGCTCATGGGTATCCTGATTGCAGGAGGTATCGGTGCCTGGCTGATATTTAAGACCCCTGATACATCAACCAATGAAAAAAATATCACACAATCAACCGTTGATAAAAATAAGTCGTACGATATCGATCCATCAACTTCGCCGGAAAATAAAAATAACAATCCTATCACCCTTAACAATCCAACAACGACGGGGTCCGGGGACAAAACAAATTCAACTGAACAAAACAATACTGCTGCAAATAGCCCTGCCCGGGATATTAACAGGCACAACACTTCAGCAGTTTCTTCAATTAATATCTACTCCCCGTCACTACAGTCTTCAGTGAATGGTGATCCCGCCGGGAACAATAAAAAAGGACTTGGGATCAAGGGCACTTTAAAAAAGAATTATGTGGAAACTGTTGATGCGGGGTTAACGGATGAAAATATACCGGTACAGGGTACCCTGTTGGGCAGGCTGATCTATGTAGGCCAGTTAATGTCTGCCACACAAAAACAAAGTGAAGGACTGAAAGCCCCTCTTAAGCCTGGATTTTTACCAGGCTGTCCCGCATTTGAAAAAGATGCGTCAGGTAATAAAAAATATATTGAATTCTATGCGGGCCCGGATTTTGCTATGCGCAGTCTTAGTGATACCGGAAATTCCACTTACCTGCAAAAGCGCAAAGAGAGCTCAAAAGTTTCTTCTGCTTACAGTGCCGGGGTGAGTTACACGAAGGTGTTTAACAATTCCATGAGTTTAAGAACCGGTGTTAACTATAGCCAGATAAACGAAAAATTCACTTTTGTTCAGGGCAACCTGGTGCAGATAACATATATTATTGATGCCAATGGTGATACTACCGGAAGCTATATTACCAGGGGCACAAGGTATAAAACAACACATAATAAATACCGCAGTATTGATGTTCCGTTATTGGTGGGTTACGAAATAGGTAATGGAAAATTACATGCAAACATAAACGCCGGGGTTGTTGTGAATGTGTACAGTTGGCAAAAAGGGGAAGTGTTGGACACCGCTTATCAACCGGTTACCATTACAACCGGGAAAGGCTCAGCTGCTTACCAGTTTAAAACAAATGCGGGCCTTGGTTTTACTGGTGGCGTGTCTGTTTATTATAAATTGAATGACAATATTCATGTAATGGCCGAGCCCTATTTCCGTTATAATTTTACACCAATAAATAAAGATATTTTAACACTGAAGGAAAAATACAGTACTGTGGGCCTAAGGCTTGGAGTACGTATTGATCTTAACAAATAAGAAGCAGCAATAACCATTAACAAAGAATCTGATTATTTAAGAAGCCACAGGAAAAAATAAAGAAATGAACAGAAAAATAATTATACTTTTTTTAATTACAGTCGGGATTTTTTTAACCGCATGTCAAAAAAATATTGATATGTTTGTCCCGGATCCCGGGCAGCTCAATGGGCCTGATAGTACATGGTACAGCACTATCACGGCGGCCATGCCTGTAACAGATGTGAAAAATAACCTGCTGATAGATTCTTATAAAGACAGTATACTGGTAAGCAGTAGCACTTCTTATATCACAATGCCTTCGGGTTTGCAATGTTATTTCCCTGCTAATTGTTGCGTTACTAATTCCGGGCAAACCATAACCGGTAAAGTAAAAGTAGAATTGATGCAGATAAAAAACAAAGGGGATATGGTGCGATTGGGTAAACCAACAACTTCTAACGGAAGGTTACTGGTGAATGGCAATGAATTATTTGTTAGTATAAAAAATGACACCAGTGATTTACTGCTGGCTTCGGGAATAAAGATCCAGTTAAGATATTCCGATTCGCCCGTAAATACACAAATGAGGTTTTTTGCCGGAGATGAATCCAATACTGCGCAATTCAACTGGCTGCCCAACCCCGATCTCGTAAATAATACGCTTTCCATTACGCCACCCTATTATGAAATACAAACCAATCATCTTCGCTGGGTTGGCACAAATTATTTTTACGATACTACAAATATCAGCCGGGTAGCAGTTAAGGCAGACCTCGCTTCTTATTTCACCAATGCCAATACCGTGGCCTATACGGTATTTAAAGATTTTCGTTCTGTGGTGGGTATGTATGGCGATGTGAGTTCAAAAAAATTCAGCACAGGAAAACTTCCTGTTGGTAAAGCAATCACTGTAGTGGTAATATCAAAACAAGGCAATGATTATTTCCTGGGATATACGAACACCACTACTGCCACGCCGGCAGCCGGCGCCAGCGAACAATCCGTTTTGGTAAAACCGGTAAAAACATCATTACCTGATATCATATCATTTCTCAATACTCTATAACTGGACACAAACAGTTTCATAAAAACCACGAGGCTACCCGGAAACCGGTAGCCTCTTTTATTGGTAATGCGGTAAAAAATGACTGGTAAAAGAAATGTAAAATGAAGAATAATAAATATAAAATGTAAAAGGTGAACAGTTTTTAGGCTTTGCAGACTTTTCAAATCATCGAGTTCTTCAACTTTTACATTCAACATTTAATATTTTACATTTTCATAAAAGGCGAATGATATTAGTTGCAGTTATTACATCTAGCTCACAAGGGTTCCTACTTTTTCTCCAGCTACCACTTTCAAAAGATTGCCTTGGGTATTCATATCAAAAACCACAATGGGCAAATTGTTTTCCATGCATAAAGTGAAAGCCGTCATATCCATCACCTTCAGGTTTTTTTGAATGCAGTCGGCGAATGAAATGGTTTCATATTTTATTGCGTGGGGTTCTTTTTCAGGATCAGCAGAATAAATACCATTCACTCTTGTGCCTTTTAAGATCACATCTGCTTTTATTTCTATTGCTCTTAATGAGCCTGCCGTATCTGTAGTAAAATAGGGATTCCCGGTTCCCGCTCCAAATATCACTACCCTTCCCTTTTCAAGGTGCCGCATGGCCCTGCGACGGATATAAGGTTCCGCGATCTGTTCCATTTTAATGGCGCTTTGCAGCCTGGTATAAACTCCCGCTTTTTCTAATCCGCTTTGTACAGCCATCCCATTGATCACGGTAGCCAGCATCCCCATGTAATCACCCTGCGCCCTTTCAATTCCGGTTTCGGCTTCATTCATGCCCCGGTAGATGTTGCCTCCGCCAATTACGATGGCCACCTGCACGCCTAACTCTGTAACACTTTTAACATCCTGTGCATAGCGTGCGATCACATCACTGTCTAAACCAAAACTTTTATCTCCCATTAAAGATTCGCCGGAAAGCTTTAATAAAATTCTTTTATACCTGGGAAGCATGTGTTATTAATATTTTTGCGAAGATATATTTTTATCCCGATAGCTATGGGGATTGTTTCACTGCTTTTATAGAATACACCATCGGCATTTTTTCCTCCATGCCTTTTATTCGCCACATCCCGTCTTTACCCTGTTCCATATTATTAAAACAATTGTAGGGAGAAAAAGGAAATTCATTAAACTGTTGAATGGTCAAATTATTTTTTAACAAGGCTGAAATAATTTCGCTGAAAGGGTGGTTCCAGCTGTATTCTTTTGATCTGATGGGAGCGTCCCTGTCTGTATACGTGCCCGAATGCTCTTCAGCGATAACCGAAGTATTAAAATAATCGTATTTGATTTGTTTAAAATTTTCATCCATCATCCAAAGTGCGGGATGAAAATCAGCGATGTAAAAGATGCCCCCGGGTTTCAGGAAGTACGCGATCATTTCTGCCCATTTATCCAGGTCGGGCAGCCAGCCGATCGTACCATAAGAAGTGAAAACAATATCAAATTTTTTATCGAGATGTTCTTTAAGGTCATACACATTGCAGTAAATAAACCTGGTTGCTAATTGCAATTCATCCTTGATCTCATTTGCAAGTTTTATCGCTTCATCACTCAGGTCTACCCCAACACATTCAGCACCGAGCCTTTGCCAACTGATCGTATCCATTCCAAAATGGCATTGGAGGTGCAGCAAAGATTTACCTTTAACATCGCCTAATTCTTCCAACTCAATTTTATTAAGGGAAGATTTTCCTTTTTTAAAAGATTCCAGGTCATAAAAGGATGAGCCCGCATGTACCGCGGTGCGTTTATTCCAGGATTCCCTGTTTGCAGAAAAATAGGATTCAAGTTTATTCATAAAAAAACATTAATTCACATTATTCTACAGATTGTTTTTGCCTGCGGCAAAAGGGGGGCCACAGATTACACAGATTGGCACAGAAGGTTCGCCTGCGGCAAAAAAGGGGTTCCCGCAGATCTCGCAAATTTCGCAGATATGATCTGCGTTCTCCGCGCTATCTGCGGGAAAACAATCTGTGTTAATCTGTGTAATCTGTGGCAAAAAATCTGCCGCAGGCATATAAAAAAACAACCTTACAAATTTAATTATAAGGTTGCTTTATTGAGACATAAATCTTTTTATTATCCTAATGCTACTCTTTTAAATTCCGTGATTTTAAGATCCGGATCAACGCTTTTTAAATAATCAGCCACAGATTTACTGTTATCTTTTACAAAAGCCTGGGCCATTAGTGTATTTTCTTTAAAGAATTTATTGACTTTACCAATAGCAATTTTTTCTGCCATTTCAGCCGGCTTGCCTTCGGCTTTGATCTGTTCAATAGCAATATCCTTTTCTCTTGCAATGGTTTCTGCGGAGATTGAAGTTTCATCAACTGCCAAAGGATTCATAGCAGCGATCTGCATGGCTACATCCTTACCCGGTTCATATGCATGCTTGTTCATCCCTACGAGTACGCCCATCCGGTAGGCACCGTGAATATAACTGGCCACATATTCCGCATTCACCCTTTCGAAACGCGTGATGCCGATCTTTTCGCCGATGGAAGCCAATTTATCATTGATCAGTTCAGAAACTTTTTCATTCCCGATCATGATCTCATTTAATGCATCAATGCTTTGTGCATTGCGGTCAATGGCTGCATCAGCAATCTTTTGCACAAAGGCCACAAACTCGGGATTACGGCTCACAAAATCTGTTTCGGCGCTGATGCATAAAATAATACCGCTTTTATGATCGGCTGTTGTTTGTGCAATGATCACGCCTTCCTTTGCTTCCCTGTCGCTACGTTTAGCGGCAACTTTCTGTCCCTGCTTGCGCAACCAATCGATGGCTGCTTCAAAATCGCCATTGCTTTCTGTTAAAGCTTTGCGGCAATCGAGCATACCTGCTCCTGTTGCCTGGCGTAGTCTTGTAATATCTGCTGCTGTTATTGTAACACTCATGATGAATTAAAAATTAAGAATTAAGAATTAAGAATTTATTCAATGGAAGGATCATTCAAACATCTGATGCTTCCTGCTGAAAAAAAATATATAGTACAAGAGTGCGACGCCTGTGAAGTTGAACAATGATCAAATGCCTGGTACAAAAAAAATATTTATCTCATTTCTCGACTTCGCTCGAAATTTCGAAATACATCCTTCGACTTCGCTCAGGATATCTCCGCTTCGGTCTCCGCAAGTTCCCCCTTCAGGGGGCGGCCCGTGGACCTATCTCGCTCCTCCACCTCCACCGCCGGCAGGCCTTCTGCCACCTGCACCGGGACCGGCTACACGACGTTTGGGCTGGGAAGAAACTCCCCTGCCGCCACCGCGCTTATTCCTGTCATCACCAGCATCTGCCTTTTGTTCAAAACGGGCTGCTTTGGCTTCTGCACTTTCTTCTGTATCGCTGCTTTCATCTTCGTCTTTATCTGCCTGCCGTTCCTGCAAACCTTCTGCAATAGCGGCCGTTAAATAATTAACGATGATAGAAATAGACTTTGTTGCATCATCATTTGCAGGAATGGCAAAATCAATTTTATTGGGATCACAATTGGTATCCACCATTCCGAAAGTGCTGATGTTTAATTTTCTTGCTTCGGCCAGGGCGATGTGCTCATGCCCTATATCCACCATGAACAATGCTGCCGGTACCCGGCTGATCTGGGCAATACCACCCAACACTTTCTCCATTTTATCTTTATCCCGGGTGAGGGTTAAACGCTCTTTTTTAGTAAGACTTTCCGCACTGCCGTCTGCCAGCATTTTTTCGATGCTCTGCATTTTCTTCACACTTTTACGCACCGTGTTGAAGTTGGTTAACATACCACCCAACCAGCGCTCGGTAACAAAAGGCATGTTTACGCGTTTTGCACATTCACTTACTATTTCTTTCGCCTGTTTTTTTGTGGCTACAAACATTATTTTTTTACCACTGCGTGCTATGGCTTTTAAAGCAGCCGCAGAATCCTGTAACCCTTCTACGGTTTTATTCAGGTCAATAATGTGAATGCCTTTCTTTTCGGCAAAGATGTATGGCAACATTTTAGGGTTCCACTTCTTTTTTAAATGACCAAAGTGTACACCTGCTTCGAGTAACTGTTGCTGTAAGGAAGTAGTATTTTCCATTGTTTATTTTTAATTGGTAATAGTATCAAGATGTTAGTATCAAGTATCAAGACCGAGGAGCATTTATCATGCTACCTGCAACTCAATACTTACGACCGGATTAACGCTTACTGAACTGGAAGCTCTTTCTTGCTTTTTTACGACCTGGTTTTTTACGTTCAACGGAACGGGGGTCACGTTTAAGCAAACCAGCCGCTTTCAATGCCGGGCGATAATCCCCACTCACTTCAAGTAAAGCACGGGCGATACCTAACTTCGTTGCTTCGGCCTGTCCCTTTACCCCACCACCGGTAGCGTTTACCACAATATCAAATTTATCGGCGGATTCAACTGTTTTTAAAGGCGCTTCAACCTGGTTTTGTAAATACACCAGTGGGAAGTACACTTTATAGTCTTTACCGTTAATAGTAATTTTTCCGTCGCCTTTAGAAAGGAAAACACGGGTTACAGCTTCTTTTCTGCGGCCGACTGCATTTTTTTGCTTTTCCATTTTTATTTTTAAGTTACGGGTTACGGCTTACGGATTTATCCGTTTGTGTAACCGATGTGTAATGATTTAGAATTTCAGTTCTTTGGGTTGCTGCGCACCATGCGGATGTTCTGTACCTGCGTATACAAATAATTTTTTGTACATCTGGCGGCCCAGACGGTTTTTAGGCAACATTCCTTTTACAGCTCTTTCAATAATTACTTCGGGCCTGCGCTTCAATAAGTTTTTTGCCGCTTCTTCTTTACGGCCACCCGGATAACCGCTGTAAGTGTCATATACCTTATCTTCTAATTTATTACCTGTAAACACCACTTTTTCGCAGTTGGTTACAATAATAAAGTCCCCGCAATCAACGTGAGGAGTATAGTAGGCTTTGTTCTTACCCCGAAGGATAGCCGCAATTTTGGCACACATACGACCAACGGTTTGATTAGTACCATCCACAACGTACCAGTTGTGTGTAACGGTAGCCTCGTTCGCATGTTTAGTGGTGAAATGTAATTTGCTCATTGTTTATTTTTTAAGTGGAACCACAGCCATCCCCGTGGTTTTAAATTTGGACGGCGAAGGTAATTGTATAAGGTTACATTCCAAGGAAAAAGAGAAGTATTTTTTATCGTACTTTTATAAAGCATTGATTTTCAGTAAAATTTTTGACCAATAAAATCAATGGGCAAATATGCAAATGGGCAAAATTCATGATGCAGGATGATAAAATGGGCAAATATGAAAATTCAAGGGTGCTGGCATTAAACATTTGCAAATTTGCACATTGGCATATTTGCACATTATTATTATTGTTTACCAAACACTTTTTCTCCATTCAAATAGGTGGCCAATACTTTTGTTTTCAATACATCAGTTACCGGGCAGGTCATCAGGTCGGTATCCAGTATAATAAAATCTGCAAATTTTCCAGGCTCCAAGCTTCCCTTTTCATTTTCTTCAAAGGATCCTTTAGCAGCCCATATCGTCATGCCCCGTAAAGTTTGTTCCCTGGTCAATGCATTTTCAATTTGAAATCCACCAGGTGGAAAGCCTTTGTCATCCTGCCTGGCCACGGCTGCAAAAAAAGTCTTGAAGGGGCTGATATCTTCTACGGGGAAATCGGTTCCCAACGGTATCCATTTATTCTCTTCCAGTAATTGTTTGTAAGCATAAGCCCCTTTAACCCTTTCTTCGCCTAAGCGTTGCCGTACCCAATACATATCACTGGTGGCATGCGTAGGCTGTACTGATGGGATAATATTATAATCAGCAAAAAAATGAAAATCATTTTCATTTATTACCTGGGCGTGTTCCACCCTCCACCGCCGGTCATTTTTTCCCTTTAATATCCCAGCATACACCTGCAGGATCATCCTGATTCCCGAATCGCCGATGGCATGTGTACAGGCCTGGAATTTCGAATCAAAAATTTTAGGAAGAATGTTTTCGAAATATTTTCTTTCTTTCAGTAAAAATCCCCGCCACCCGGGTCTGTCAGAATAAAATTGTAATAAACAAGCTCCCCTGCTTCCCAGTGCCCCATCAGCATATAATTTAAAACTATTTACGTTTAGCCGTTCGGTTTTATAAGGCCCGGTCTTTAAATAATAAGCATAGTTGGCGGAATCATCAGATAACATGATGTTCATCCGCATTTTCACAATTCCATCTTTTTGAAAACCATCTATCATTTCCACATGAAAACGATCCAGGCCGCAGTCCACCACAGAAGTTAATCCAACGGCAAAACAATTGGTCTGCGCTTCTTTCAATGCCCGCGAATATTGTTCTTTTGTGGGAGCCGGAATAATATTACGAATGAGCGCTTCTGCATTATCAATAAGTATCCCGGTTAGTTTCCCGTTTTTTGTTTCAATGGTACCGCCTTCCAACATTTGCCCGGGTTGAATTTTAGCCTGGTCAAGCGCTGCCTGGTTGGCAATTAATGCGTGCCCGTCTATTCGCCCCAATGCCACGGGATTGGAGGGAAAGTCTTTATCCAGTAATTCTTTTGATGGAAATTCTTTAATGGTCCAGTCATTTTGATCCCAACCTCTTCCCTGTATCCATGTACCGGGTTGGATATTTTTTTGTGTAATGAATTCTTTTACGCGTGCAATACATTCGTCCCAGCTTTTGGTCCCTACGAGGTTCACATTTTGTAAACTCATTCCATAACTTACAAAATGAGCATGGGCATCAATAAAACCGGGAAAAACGGTTTTCCCCCCAGCATCCTGCATTTCAGCGGCCTGATATTCTTTGAGGATCGCATCGTTCTTACCAACAGCAATGATCTTTCCGTCCTTCACCACCATGGCTTCAGCAATAGAAAATGCGGAATCGGCAGTATATATTTTTGCATGGTGAATGAGGAGGTCGGCTTTAGTGCGTGAATTGGAAGAACAGGCAATAAGCAACAGGCAGTAAGCAACAGGCAACAGGCAATAGGCAATGGGCAATGGGCAGTGAGCATATTTATGGCGGAATTGCATAGAAAATGTTTTCTCAAAAATACATAAAAGCTGCAATCATAATTTTTAACTTTGGGATATGTATAATGTACAACAAACAAAAAAGCTGCAGGAATTAACGAAGCAATTAATATCAAACAAGGAACAAGGAATAACGAACAAGGAACTTGAGATGCTTCGCAGGGCACTTCGTTTTCATGAATACCGCTACTATGTTCAGAATGATCCGCTGATCAGTGATTTTGAATATGACTCTTTATACAAACTGCTGGAAAGATTTGAAAAAGATAATCCTGCTGAGGTGACTGTAGATTCTCCCACACAGCGGGTGGGTAAAGGTTTGATCAAAGATTTTCCGAAAGTGCAGCACCTGGTGCCCATGTTGTCTTTAGAGAATTCCTACAATGCCGATGACCTTATTGATTTTGACCGAAAGGCTAAAGAACTCTCAGGCCTGGAAACAATTGAATATTGTGTGGAGCCTAAATTCGATGGCGCGAGTATTTCCCTTATTTATGAAAACGATCTGTTGACACGAGGAGTGACAAGAGGCGATGGGGTGGTTGGAGATGAGATCACACTCAACATTAAACAAATAAAATCAGTGCCCCTCTCTGCAAAATTCAGCAACTATGACATTCAGCAAATCGAGATCCGCGGTGAGGTGCTGATGAATAAAAATAATTTTAAAGCATACAATGATTCCCTGATCGAAGAAGGAATACCTCCGCTTGCCAACCCCCGGAATGCCGCCGCAGGTTCCCTGCGCATCAAAGACACGGCGGAGGTTAGCCGAAGAAACCTGGAGGCGTTTTTGTATCACGTGAGTTTTATAGTTGATCGTGGATCGTTGGCGGTTGGCCGGAAAGCCGCGGCAACAACCATCGAACATCGAACATCGAGCAAGGTCCAACCAACAACCCATTCAGGCATGCTTGAAATGTTATGGGGCCTTGGATTCAGAAGCCCTAAAAAAGAGATGAAGATCATTAACGGGATCGCCTGTGTGATAGAACACGTACAGGAATTCGAAAAATTTCGCGACGACCTTGCTTATGAAATTGATGGCATGGTGATAAAAGTGAATGACCTCAGCTTGCAGGACCGGTTGGGTATGACTTCTCATCATCCCCGCTGGGCCATTGCTTTTAAGTTCAAAGCCAGGCAGGGAACCAGTAAATTACTTGCTGTAGACTTCCAGATTGGCAGAACGGGAGCAGTAACCCCGGTTGCAAAAATAGAACCCGTGCAGGTAGGAGGCGTTACCGTTAGTAGCATTTCCATACATAATGAAGATTACATCAGGGAAAAAGATCTGATGCTTGGGGATACTATTCTAATAGAAAGAAGTGGTGACGTAATTCCACAGATCGTAAAATCATTTGCCGAGCTGCGGAATGGAAATGAAACAAAAATAGCATTTCCGAAACATTGTCCGGTTTGTGGTAATGCTTTGTATAAACCTGAGGAAGATGCGGTTTGGCGCTGCATAAACCTTACTTGTCCCGCACACATTATAGAAGGTATTATCCATTTTGTAAGTAAAGATGCCATGGATATACGCAGTTTTGGCGAGGCGAATGTGCGTAAGTTTTATGAATCGGGGATACTGAAAGATATTCCGGGCATATATACTTTACCATTTAATGAACTAAGAAAATTAGAAGGTTTTGGAGAAAAGTCAATAAGCAATTTGCAATCAGCAATAGAAGCATCCAAATCACAGCCACTCTACCGGCTCATATATGCATTGGGTATACGCTATGTGGGTGAAACCACAGCCAAAACACTGGCCCATTCGGTGGATCATCTGCTCAATTTTGCAAATTTCACAGAGGAACAGCTGCAGGATCTGGAAGATGTGGGTGTAAAAGTTGCAGGAAGTATTTATGAGTTCTTCCATAATAAAGATAATCTTCACATGCTGCAACAATTAGAAATACTGGGCGTGCAATTGAAAAATGAAAAGAAAGAACCGGTTACCGGGGGCAACCTTAGCGGAAAAACGTTTTTATTTACCGGTACCATGGCCCAATTAAAAAGAAGCCACGCTGAAACAATGGTTGAAGACAACGGGGGGAAAATAACCGGTGGAGTTAGCAGCAAACTGAATTACCTTGTGGTAGGCGAAGATGCAGGCAGTAAACTCGAAAAAGCAAAAAAAATCCCAAGTATAAAAATTATTAGTGAAGAAGAATTTTTAAAAATGCTACCTACTTAGCAAAAGGTTTTTTATATTTATATGTCGAGCCCATAATATTTAAAAATTATTTTTGTCCGGGCAGGCCCGTTTGCACGGACATCACATCTTAAATCATAGCATTATGATTAAAAAAAATCCCGGTGAAGTTTGGAAGCAAATTCTTTTTAGCGGCCATAAACAGCTTCGCAAAAAATATGCAGTCTCATCACATGGCCGCGCGGCCAGCTTTACTACAAGTGTTGATAAAGACGGTAAATTACTGAATGGTTCATTAACCTCCGGTTACAAAACACTTAACCTTCATGTGGATAATGGTAATGGCACCATTTATATTCACCGTGAAGTGGCCAGGCAGTTTTGTAAAAAGGCTTCGCCAAAAAACAAATTTGTAGTTCATATTAATCACAAAAAGAAAGATAATAACTATAAAAATCTCAAATGGGCCACATTGGATGAAGTGAGCAACCACCAACAGAAAAGTCCGGAAAAAATTGCCTACAAAAAAAAGCAGGCTAGCAGGACAGAAGGCCTGAAACTCAATACAGCACAGGTTAAAGCCATTAAAGACACGATCAAGGATCCTAAAAGAAAATTAACTTACAAGCAACTGGCAAAAAAATACAAGGTGAGTGAAATGACACTTTATCGCATTAAGAGCGGGGAGAATTGGGGAAGGGTGAAATAATTAATAATTAAAAATTAATATTTAATAATTAGGAATTGGTTTAGCGCCGGTTCCTTTTTTTATTTACGTACATTTATTACAAACAATAAAAAAATATGTATGCTTCACCCGGCAACTTTAAAATTTCTAAAGGAACTGAAAAAGAATAATAATAAAACCTGGTTTGATGAACATCGTGCATCACTCGAATCAGCAAAAGCAGATTTTCTTATTTTAGTTGATCAGTTGATTTTGGGCATTGCCGTTTTTGATGCACCTATCGGAAATCTTACGGCAAAGGAATGTGTTTTTCGTATCAACCGGGATGTTCGTTTCAGTAAGGACAAAAGTCCTTATAAAAACAATATGGCCTGTTATTTCAATAAAGGAGGCAAAAAAGCTAACGGTGCCGGGTATTACCTCCATATTGAACCGGGGAAGAGTTTTGCCGCAGGTGGTATATGGATGCCCCCGGCTCCGGATCTTGCCAAAATACGCCAGGAGATCGACTACAGTTTTAATGAATGGAAAAAAATAACCGGCAACAGTACATTTAAGAAGCAGTTCCCGAAAGGGCTTGACAATTCGAATGTCCTTACAAGGCCACCAAAGGGTTATGATGAAAACAATCCCGCAATTGATTTTCTTAAAATGAAGAGCTTTGTCATCCGCAGTTCATTTACTGATACCGGGGTGCAAAGCAGATCATTTGTAAAAGAAGTTGCTAAAACTTTTCTTGCAATGAATCCAATGATTGGCTTTTTGAATAAAGCAATAGAATAAATAATAGCGAAAGCCTTGTCAGTACTTCATCGCAGGGCATCCTATGGTGTTCTTTTTTCCAAACTTATATACCAGCCCCAGGGTTTGGGAGTGATAAGCATCTTTTTTAGCTGGATTGGCAGCTTCGCTGAAGCCGTCTAAATAATCCGTGAAAGTATACCTGAAATTTGTTTCGGCTGTCAATGATATTGTTGGGCTAAGATAATATTCTACCCCTATCCCTAACGGTAATACCAATATGGTTTTGGGCGGGGTTCGGGCAATGTCTGCGTTGAGGCCGTTCAGGAGGCTGGGGTCATCGTCAAAAAAAACCGTATTCAGGTTACTGTAGTCGCGGTTGACTTTTAAAAAACTGAGGCCCGCTCCCCCAAACAGGTATGGCGAAAATCGTTTCCCTGTTTCATTGCCATTGTTCTTAAATACATTCCATACCAGTAATTCCGAAATTTCGGTGACCGGTGTGGTAAAATTAAAATTGCGTTGTTCCCTCCACGTTGGCTTGTCGTATTTTGCATCATCACCTTTTAATTTGCTGAAGGCCACATTGGTGCGCAATATTAGAGACGGGCTTAAAATTCTGGAGATATAAAATTCAAACCCGGGCTTCAATGTGTTGTAAGAACCAAACCCCGCAGGTGTAAGGTCTCCCTGGTAAATAAAAACCCCGGCATTAACGCCTATTTGCCAGTTGCTGAGGTTAACCTGGGCATGTGCAAACGTAATACTACCGAGCAGCAATGCAATAATACATACTGTTGATTGGGTTGGCTTGTTCATGGTGAATTATTTTTTAAAGGTCAATAATAAATTCCCATGCAGTCAGCTGGTGATATATTTAATGAAAAGTTCAGGCAAAATTTTATTTCATTATTGGGGCAGTAAAACCATTTGAGTTTTAAATGACATTACCCTTGTATAAAGTTTTACTGGCAAAAAAATTGTACGATCATATGCTAAAGAAATCATAAAGATTTCTGCATATTTCATTGTATGCAGCAGGGCAAATACCGTTTTTTATCTGCCCTGGGTGGGATATCCTGTAAAAAAGATGGCCAGAGATAAAAATCTCCGGCCTTGCTTACCTCTGAAACCACAAGAAAAAAGTTGTAAATATTTTTTTAAGTGTATATATATAGTATTAATTAAAAGACATTACCATAAATGGCAATCCCCTTGGGGCTTTAAATAAGGATTGGAGAAGATTTAATAACCGAGCAGGTTGTAAAATTAGCATTTTTTTGAAACTATCATAATTTTATTTTATTCCAGCATTCCAGCGGCCTTCATTTCCCTTTTAGCATGATCTAATAATTTACGTTTTTTACGGTTATACCACCATTTGGGCGTGGTTTTTTTCATCAGGGTATCGATGCTACGCATACCAAATAGTTTCCAGAGGCCATTCATTTTCCCGCCTACACTGTTTTGTAATGCCCTAAGACTCATTGCAAAGCCCCCGTCCAGGTATTCCATATGGTGCCAAAAACCCGCAGGCATAAATAAGGTATCGCCATGCTCCAGTATCACTTCGTAGCCCCTGGCCAATTTTACGGCCGGGAAGTTTTCATAATCAAAGTCTTCGCCATAATTGGCAAAATTAGCAAGGCTCAATACCTCCCAGGGCTTGCGGTAAAGTTTATATTGCTCCTCGTGCGGGAATAATAAAACCTTTTTTCGGCCAATAAACTGTGTATGCAGGATATGGCTCATATCAATATCAAAATGAATATGGGTTACCGAGCCTTGTCCCCCAACAAAAAGCATCGGGTATTTTTTTACAAACCCCTTCATCAAATGCTCAGGCCATTCAAAATCTTTTGTGATCGCAGGCGCGTGCTGAAAAATATTGAAAAGAAATATCCTCAGGTCAAGCGGTCCGGCCTTCACTTTTTTTAGGTAATCGCCAAACTTCATATAGGCATCGGCGGTATTAATGGGGGTGTAGGCATCACTTTTCACATTATTATATACACCCACTTCTTTTTCACCCACCACATCAATAAAATAATCCCAGGTCCATTTTTTATAGGCCGGCCAGTCTTTTGAAAGATTCTTTATGACCAATGGCTTCATTTGATCATAATAATTTTTCCTGAAATCTTCAGCAGAAATATTGTCAACAGTATCTACGGATTGCAGTTGCATAGCAAGATTGTTTTCTTAAACAAATCTAATAATTATTATTGGGGAAAGGTTTTAAAAAAAATACACTTAAAAACTAATATCCGTTAGTTTTACAAAAAAAATGAAATGGCGAAAATAAAGCCCGGGAAAAACGCCACAAAAAAAGATGTGATCACCGAAAAAGCTTCCACGCTTTTTAGGACCAGGGGTTTTAATGCCGCTTCCATGAGGGAGCTTGCTGAGTTGGTTGGCGTGGAGGCACCCAGCCTGTATAATCATATCGGTTCAAAAAGCGAGTTATTGCAGGCCATTTGTTTCAAAATTGCAAATGAGTTCACCTCGCACCTGGAAAGCGTGGAAAATACCCGCGCCGGCAATGTGATCAAGATTGAAAATATCATCCGTTTTCATATTTGCATGATGTTGGATAAATTTGATGAAGTATTTGTTGTCAACCACGAATGGAAACATTTAAAAGAACCCTACCTGAGTAATTTTTTAAACCAGCGTCGTAGTTATGAAAAACGTCTTGTGGCATTAATTGAAGCAGGGATAAAAACAAAGGAATTAAAAAATATCAATCCCTATGTAGCGGTATTAACGATATTATCTGCTGTAAGGGGACTTGAGTTTTGGCAACGGCATAAAAAAAATGTTAGCCCGCGGGTATTGGAAGATGATATGGTGAATCATTTATTAAAAGGCATGATCAAATAATTATATGGCAGTTCATTTTCATACACTGAAAGTAAAGGGGGTTAAAAAGGAAACTCCTGATTGTGTTTCCATAGAATTTTGGGTTCCGGATGAACTCAGGGCTGCATTTGAATTCGCCCACGGACAAAATATCACCATCAAAAAAACAATTGAAGGTGAAGAGATCCGCCGTTCTTATTCTATCTGTACAGCCCCTTATGAAAACACATTGAGGGTAGCAGTAAAAAAAGTGGAAGGCGGAAAATTTTCTTCTTTTGCGAATACAGGCCTGAATCCGGGGGATGAACTGGATGTACTTCCGCCCACTGGTAAATTTAACACCGGACTGAAAACAGAAAACCAAAAACAATATCTCGCTTTTGCAGCCGGCAGCGGTATCACCCCCGTCATCTCCATTATTAAAACTACTTTGCACACCGAACCCAGGAGCAGTTTTACCCTGGTATTTGGAAACCGTGGGCGTAACTCCATTATTTTCTTTGAAGAACTGGAAGCCATAAAAAATAAATACATCAACCGCTTTAATTTCATCAATATTCTTAGCAGGGAAAAAACAGATGCGCCTGTTAATTCAGGAAGGATCAATGATGCCAAACTGGTTGAACTAAATAAACTGATCGATTATAAAAATATGGATGAGTATTTTATTTGCGGGCCCGAGGAAATGCTATTCTGCGTAAAATATTTTTTAGAACAGCAGGGTATCGATAATAAGAAAATCCATTTTGAATTATTTACCACCCCGGGGCAGAAGAAGTTGGCAGTTGGCAGTCAGCAGTTGGCAGTCGGCAGCGATGGGCCGAAGAGTAATATCACTGTTAAGCTGGATGGCAGAAGCTTTGATTTTGACCTTGGGTTTAACAGCGATTGTATTTTAGATGCGGCTTTGAAACAGGGGGCCGACCTTCCCTTTGCCTGCAAGGGCGGTGTATGCTGCACCTGCAAGGCCAGGCTACTGGAAGGCGAAGTGGAAATGGAAGTGAACTGGGGACTGGAACAGGAAGAAGTGGACCAGGGTTTTATTCTCACCTGTCAATCACACCCCGTTACACAAAAAGTGGTAGTGGATTTTGATATAAAATAACCCTGATTTATAACTGTAATAAATATACGCTTATGAGAAAGTTCATTTTTTATCTCCTGCTCTGCCTGCCATTCACTGTAGTTGCCCAAACAGAGAATGAGATCCACACTCATTACCAGGATGTGAATAAAAGGATCGGGGAATCAAAAGAACATGGCTATGAGGGTTCCTTGTATTGTAATGAATGGATCACTAACAAGAATGCAATGAGTTGGCCTGCGCTAGGCACTTTCCAGGAAACCACGGACTTCTGGTATGACGATGACCCGAACCATATCAGTGTGCAGGAACGTGACCCCAAAACTGTTTTGTTGAAAGTAGTGATCACCAGGAGGTCGGCTTCCATGGTCACCAATGAAGAATATCTTTATAAGAATGCCAGGCTGGTTTTTTATTACAACAAGGAAACCGAAGAGGGAAAACAATGGGAAACCCGGCTATGGTTCAATGCAAAAGGAATGTTCAAAAGCAATGTGAAGGCAGATGATAAGGAGTTAACTGCAAAAGATCTTAACACGAGCCAATACAGTGATTCTAAACCAAAGCCCCTTACTGTTTTGAAATATGGAAAGTTATACCAGGATCTTTTTACAAAGAATATGGTATACCAGTAAAGAAATTTTTTTGGAATAAAAAGAGCCCACCACAAGTGATGGGCTCTTTATTAATGATCAGCCATTAATGGCAAATGCAGCCTGGCATATTGGGACATATCCCTTTATGACAATTCGCGGGATTTGAACAATTTGCCTTTGTGCAATTAGCAATCTTTGCTTTCTTTTTGGCTGGTAATTTCTTACCGCCATCAGCATACACTGCCACACTACTCAGGAGAACTGTTGCCACCACGCTTAAAAATATCTTTTTCATTTAATTGATATTAAAAGTGAGAAAATTAATTTCGATATCATTAAATGAATTCCGGTGGTTGCCAGAATTCAGCATGATAATGAGAAATAAATGTTATTGGTTTGCGTCCGGCCCTGACACATTTACATAAAAGAGAGGGAGGAAATTCAGTTCTTTCAGTCATTATATAACTACAGGTTGTGCATGGCATGAAGGGACTGCAAATACCTTTACAGCCTTTATTGTCTTCCTGTTTTTTTGGCTTTTCACAACGGTCTTTGCTGCAGCAGCATTTTTTCTTCATACAAACTTCGCCAGCATCGGTTTTCCCGATCATGAGCATAGGCTGGGTGCTGAGCAACATTACAAGTAAAGCCAGTATGGCGGCTGCGATCTTCATCGCTATAAAGATAATGATTCTGTTTGTAAATCCGACCCCACTTATCAGGGATATCAGCCAATAAAAAAGCTACAGATCACCCTGTAGCTTGGAACGTTGTCATAGAGTCAATTGAAATACAATAACAAAGCTAAAAGTCTTCTTCAAAGTTTTAATGGGAAAAACATCGTGTTTTAATGTTGTTTTTCTCTAGGGTCAAAAAAGTATATAGTTGCCAATAAAAAATACTAACGATTGTTAGTTTTTTTATAATTTTACAATCTAAAGCAAAACTTATGCCTGTACAGGACTTGGAAAAAATATTCCAGGATAAAATTGATAAGGAAATTAAGATCGAGCCAAAGGACTGGATGCCGGAGGCCTATCGCAAAACAAATACACGGCAGATCAGCCAACACGCACACAGCGAGATTGTAGGCATGTTGCCCGAAGGAAACTGGATATCAAGAGCGCCTTCTTTAAAAAGAAAAGCCGTGCTGATCGCTAAAGTACAGGATGAAGCCGGGCATGGCCTGTACTTATATTCTTCTGCCGAAACATTGGGCAGCACCCGCGACCAGATGATCGCAGACCTGCACAGTGGCAAGGCCAAATATTCTTCCATCTTTAATTACCCAACATTGACCTGGGCCGATATGGGCGCCATTGGATGGTTGGTTGACGGCGCCGCCATATTAAACCAGGTGATGTTATGCCGTACTTCTTACGGGCCCTATGCCAGGGCCATGGTGCGTATCTGTAAAGAAGAAAGTTTTCACCAGCGTCAGGGCTTTGAAAGTTTATTGGTGCTGAGCCGCGGTACTGCAGCACAAAAAGCCATGTGCCAGGATGCGATCGATCGCTGGTGGTGGCCCAGCCTGATGATGTTTGGCCCAAAAGACAGTGAGAGCACCAACAGCGACCAAAGCATGAAATGGAAAATAAAAAGAATGACCAATGATGAACTGCGGCAGAAATTTGTAGACATGGCTGCAGAGCAGGTAAAAGTTTTAGGGATGAACTTACCCGATGCTGACCTGAAATGGAACGCGACAAGAAAACATTATGATTTTGGAGAGATCAAATGGGAAGAATTCTGGAACGTGGTAAAAGGCAATGGCCCCTGTAATAAACAACGCCTGGCAGCCAGGAACAAAGCGCATAATGAAGGTGCCTGGGTAAGGGAAGCTGCTGTTGCATATGCTGAGAAAAAGGCCATTCGTAATAAACAAGAAGCTGCTTAATCTTTAGGTTAACAAGTTAACTGGTTGACATGTTAACTGGTTAACTTATCAACTTGTTAACTTCAACTTGTCAACCTTTCAACTTCACAAAAATGAATACACAAATAAGAAAATTTTATTACGGAGATATTCCTGAAGAAAGTAAAGGAAGTAATGAATCAAAGGACTCTTCTTCAATTCCCCCATTGGGGGGTGGGGGGGCCGCCTGGCCGCTCTGGGAAATTTTTATCCGCAGCAAACAAGGACTCGATCATAAGCATGTAGGAAGCCTTCATGCAACGGACACTGCAATGGCAATTGAAAATGCAAGAGATGTGTATACGCGTAGGCAGGAAGGTGTTAGCATCTGGGTGGTGGAAAGTAAATACATTCATGCCACTAACCCGGATGAAGCGGAAAGCTTGTATGATCCGGCTAATGATAAAGTGTACCGGTTTCCTACATTTTATGATCTGCCGGATGAAGTAGGGCACATGTAACCGCTGATTGAAAGATTAAATGATTACTCTGATGAACAGTTTACTGGTTGACTATATATTGCACCTCGGAGATAACACACTCATCCTTGCACAACGCAATGCAGAATGGTGTGGACATGGCCCGATACTTGAACAGGATATTGCCATTACAAATATTTCATTGGACCTGCTGGGCCAGGCTAGAAACTTTTATCAATATGCCGTTGTATTAATTGGCGGAGATATGGATGAAGATAAATTAGCTTACTTAAGAACAGAAAGAGAATTTAAAAATTGTTTATTGGTTGAACAACCGAATGGCGATTGGGGGCAAACCATTCTTCGCCAGTTTTTCTTCAGCGCATACCAGTACCTGTTATATGAACAATTGCAGCACAGCAAAGACACACAACTCGCTGCTATTGCTGCCAAGGCTTTGAAAGAAGTGACCTATCATCTTCGCTGGAGCAGTGAATGGGTGATAAGGTTGGGTGATGGTACAGGGGAAAGCCATACCCGGATGCTGGCCGCAATGGAAACTTTATGGTGTTATACAGGCGAGTTATTTGAAATGGCGAATTATGAATTAATAATATTGAAGGAAGGAAGCGGCGTTGATACAAGTGCACTAAAAGAAGGCTGGATGAAAAAAGTAAAAGCAGTATTCGATGAAGCCACCCTGCCCATTCCTGAAAAAGTTTTTATGCAAAGTGGTGGTAAAGAAGGCACACACACAGAGCACCTGGGTTTTATTTTAGCAGAACTTCAATATATGCAAAGGGCGTACCCGGATTCTACATGGTAAGGCCCCCGAAGTCCTCCAAAGGGGGACTTTGTAGAGATTAAAAATTTTATCATCTTTTATTATATCGTAATGTTACCAGTATCAGGTATCGAAGAAAAGAAGATATGGCAAATACTTGAAACGGTTTGTGATCCGGAAGTTCCTGTTTTGTCAATTATAGATCTGGGAATTGTCAGGGGTGTTGTCGTTAACCCCTCTCCCGGAGGAGGTTGGGAGGGGACTGTAATTATTACCCCTACTTATACCGGTTGCCCTGCAATGGATATGATAACCATGAACATTAAACTTGCATTGCTGGAACACGGCTATAAAAATATAAAGGTCAGTTCTGTGCTTTCGCCTGCATGGACAACGGACTGGATGAGCGAGGCCGGAAAGGAAAAATTAAAAGCTTATGGTATTGCGCCGCCCAATCCAAAACAAGTGGTTTGTGATACAAGATTATTTGCTGAACAGGAAGCCATCCAGTGTCCGCTTTGTAATTCTTACCATACCAAACGCATCAGTGAATTTGGCAGCACGGCCTGTAAAGCATTATACCAATGCCTGGATTGTAAAGAACCTTTTGATTATTTCAAGTGTCATTAGTTGTATACAGTTTCGTAAATTGTAATTCAAATCATTCACTATGTCTTCCATTCTTTTTGAGATAAAACATGGCGTTGCTGTCATCACCCTCAACCGTCCGGAAAAATTCAACTCCTTTAACAGGGAGATGGCTTTTTTACTACAGGCCAAACTCGATGAAGCGGCATCCCTGCACGAAGTGCGTTGCGTGTATATCACCGGCGCAGGAAAAGCATTTTCTGCAGGGCAGGACCTGGGTGAACTGGTAGGAGAAAACGCAGTAGGTATTGATAAAATTTTATCTGAACATTATAACCCAGTCATTACCAGGATACGCAACTTACCCAAACCCGTAGTCGCAGCTGTGAATGGTGTTGCAGCCGGTGCTGGTGCAAATATTGCATTGTGTTGTGATGTGGTGGTGGCTGCACGATCTGCTTCCTTCATCCAGGCTTTCAGTAAGATCGGTTTGATCCCCGACAGCGGCGGTACCTATTTTTTACCAAGGTTGATAGGTTGGCAAAAAGCGAGCGCATTGATGATGCTGGGGGAAAAGGTTGCCGCTGCAGAAGCAGAGCATTTGGGTATGGTATTTAAACTCTTCCCGGATGAAACTTTTGCAGGTGAAAGCATGGCCATCGCAAGCACACTTGCACAAATGCCTACCAAAGGGCTCGCATTTACAAAACATGCATTGAATTATTCTTTGAACAGTTCCCTCGAATCGCAGTTGTTAACTGAAGACGAATTGCAACGAAAGGCAGCTGCTACATACGATTATAATGAGGGAATAAATGCTTTTTTGGAAAAACGCCAGGCTATCTTCAAAGGAGAATAAAAAATAATGTTCAATAATCAATTATACTTGTATGGATATAACCCCAAATGCCGTAGTATCCCACATGATGGAACACGACCTCTTAAGTCAATGGCTTGGTATTAAAATAATCGAAATAAAGGAAGGCTACAGCAAAATAAAAATGACGGTCCGAAAAGAAATGATCAATGGTTTTGGTATCGTACATGGCGGGATCGCATTTGCATTATCCGACAGCGCTTTTGCATTTGCCTGTAATAACCGGAATAATTTATCAGTGGCACTGGATACTTCCATCAATTTTATTAAGCCTGTTCATGTGGGTGATACCCTGACAGCAGAAACAAAAGAATTACACAATGGTAAAAGCACAGGTCTTTATCATATCACCATCAGCAATCAAAATGATCATGTAGTGGCGCTTTTTAAAGGCACTTGCTTTAGAACGGGGAAAGAGTTGATAAGTATTAAAAGTAAATAAAGTATAAAAGGTATTAAAATGGATAATCTAACTTTTGGATTTGAAGAGCTGGAATTATGGAAAAAATCCAGGGAGTTTAAAAATGATATCCGGAAATTATCAAAGCTATTTCCCCCAGAAAAAAAATACAGGCTTACTGATCAAATTATTAGAAGTTCACGTTCTATCAATTCCCTGATTGCTGAAGGGCATGGCAGGTTTACTTATCCTGATCAAATACATTATTGTATACAGGCAAGAGGATCCTTAACAGAAACTGTAAATCATCTTATAGATGCTTTTGATGAGACCTATATTGATATGGAACAGCTATTGCTCTGCAAACAAAAGGCAAAGGAAATTGAGCGGTTATTAAATGGTTATTTAATTTTTCTTCGTAAAAAAAGAGATGAACAAAAATAGCAATACCTAAATACTTTATTTACTATATATACCTTATTTACCTAACCATGATCTATTCATTCAACAATTATATTCCGGTTATTCACGAATCTTCATTCATTCATCCGCAGGCAGCCGTTACCGGTAATGTGATCATCGGCAGGGATGTGTATGTGGGGCCGGGTGCAGCCATTCGCGGCGATTGGGGACAGATCATCATTGAAGACGGATGCAATGTGCAGGAAAACTGCACCATTCATATGTTTCCAGGTATCACGGTAATGTTAAAGGAAGGCAGTCATATTGGCCATGGCGCTATCATACACGGCGCAACGATCGGCAAAAACTGCCTGGTTGGTATGAATTCGGTGATCATGGATAATGTTATTCTCGGCGATGAGTCCATCGTGGGTGCTTTAACACTGATCAAAGCAGATAGTATCATTCCTGCAAGAAGTATGGTGGTTGGCAATCCTGCTAAAATTGTAAAAGATGTGACTGATGAAATGATCGGATGGAAAACAGAAGGAACAAAATTATACCAGCAATTGCCAAAAGAAATGGCTAAAGGCCTGAAGCTATGCGAGCCTCTAAGAGAAAAAAATGAAAGTCATCAGCCGCAACCGAAGACTTACAAGACATGGAATGAAATAAAATGATCAGTTATTTTTCCAGAGCAATTTCCCATGCTGCTTATCTTTTGAAAAATCGGGTACTTTCCCATCTCCCCTTCCTGTAAAACCACCATCCGGGTAACCTAAAAGTCTGCAATTACTATCCAGCAATTCATTGAACTTATCGCAACAGCCCATCGTGATATAATATACCTTTTTCCCTTTATACTGGTATTCATAAACGCTTTGTGGTTTGTCTTCCGGTGTTGCTCTTTTATACCCGGCTATTTTTTGTTCAATACAGGTAAGTTTGGTTTTCTTTATTTTCTTCTTTTGAAAAGAAGAACAAACAATAATTACCGCGCCGAGAAAGAAAAGAAGCTTTTTCATGTTTAATGACTTAATTGATATCTGCAAATGTAAATCTTTAAATTTTACAGACCTTTGCGCAACAAATGGAAAAATCAAATTTTGTAGACCAGATAAAAATATTCTGCCGCAGCGGCCATGGTGGCGCAGGAAGTAAACATTTTATGCGCAATAAGTTAACTGCAAAAGGCGGTCCGGATGGTGGTGATGGCGGGCGTGGCGCGCATATTATCTTAAAAGGCAGTTCTCAATTATGGACCTTACTTCATCTTCGTTACTTCAAAAATGTGTTGGCAGAAGATGGCGAGAACGGCAGTAAAAATAATTCCAGCGGCAAAACCGGAAAGGATATCATCATAGAAGTGCCCCTTGGCACCATTGCCAGGGATGAATCTACGGGTCAAAAAGAGGTGGAGATCCTGGAAGACGGGCAGGAAGTGATCCTGATGAAAGGCGGCCGTGGCGGACTGGGCAACAGCAATTTCAAAACATCCACGAACCAGGCACCTGATTATGCCCAGCCGGGAGAAGATGGTGTGGAAGGCTGGAAAATGCTGGAATTAAAAGTATTGGCAGATGTGGGCCTCGTAGGTTTCCCCAATGCAGGCAAATCAACCTTACTGTCATGCATAACCGCAGCCAAACCAAAAATTGCCGATTATGCCTTTACCACTTTGATCCCGCAGTTGGGGATGGTGGAATACCGCGATGCCAAAAGTTTTTGCATTGCCGACCTGCCCGGTATCATTGAAGGTGCCGCCGAAGGAAAGGGCCTGGGACATCGGTTCTTACGGCATATTGAACGTAATTCTATTTTACTTTTTTTATTACCCGCCGACAGCAGGGACCACAAAAAAGAATTTGAGATACTGCACAATGAACTGGAGCAATATAACCCCGAAATGCTGCAGAAGGATTTTGTTATCGCCATCAGTAAAAGTGATATGCTCGATGATGAATTAAAAGCCAGCATAGAAAAAGAGTTGCCAAAAAATATTCCTCATATTTTTATCTCCTCCATAACCGGCCAGGGCCTCCCCGAATTAAAAGACCTGCTTTGGAAAACACTGAATCAAATTGATAACGGATAATTTGTTTACGGATAATTTCAAAAATTCAATACTATCTGCTGAATAGTTTGATCTCTGGACTGGAAAACATTACCCTTATCAATCATCCATTTTTTTATTCCCGGTTTGAAGTATTGCAAGTGGTAAATAGTTTTGCTATCTTAAGGCATTAAATTATTAACTGCTATGAATTCATTATTCAACCGTTTATATAATATCACCAGGAGTATCTGGTATATTGTAAGAACCCCCTTACAGGTTTTTACTGTTTTTTTAAGAGTGATATGGCTTCTGTTTCCTGCTGTGCTCTTTTTTTTGGCAGCATGGGCGGCGTTCTGGAAATTGTCGCAGGGAAGGGATGTGCTGATCTCCACATTAGAAAGAACCTGGGTTAACGGAGCGGTGCTGATGGCCATATTGTTCTGGGCATTGGTAAACTGGTACAGTAGTCGCATTTTAATTTACCGCCGCAACCAGTTGTACAAGGATAACAGTACCATTGCATATCATACCCCCCGGCTCCTCGGTTATTTTAGTTTCAGCCTGGTATGGATCGGGTTATTGCGATTACCGGAACTGGAGGAGCAGCATTTTACTGTTCATGAAAAAAGCTGGCTGGACTGGGTATGGCTTGCCGTTAGTTTGATACTATACATTGTTCTCACAAAGGTTTTTGAAAACTTCAAAAATAATAAATTAAATATCGTCAGGGATTTAAAACAAGACAGTCAAGCGGTACTTAAGAAAAAAGAGGAACAGGAAAAGAAAAATTTTAGAAGAGTATATATACAAACAGGATGTGTTGCATTATTCCTGATCATACTAAATACCATTAGCTCTTTCGGTTTTTTACTCCACGCTAAATCCTGGATACTTTTTATATCCATCATTTTATTTCAGCTCAGTTTTTTATTTATTGTGGTCGTGCGCAGGGGCAGGTTACCTGTGATGGATCCCAGCAAAACTCATTTTGAAATGCCCCTGGAATTCCCTTCCATTGAAGAATGGCAGCAGTCAGAAAAAGAGAAGGGCAATGTTTTTACCATCAGTATCTGGGAAAGGATCCTGTACAATTCCAATATCCCGCAAAAGGAAAAATGGTTCCTGATCGCATACAATTACATTGCCGCAGTTTCAGTGATCATTTATATCACTGCTATCCTCAGTTACCGTTGGTCTGTGCTGCTTGGCAGCTTTGCCACTGTGATGCTGGCATTTGGCGTATTAACGGGGATCTTTTGTGCGATCACATTTTTTTCCGTGGTTTTCAGGGTACACTTTCATGTTATCATTGTGCTGATGATATTGGTGTTCGGCAAATTTTTCAATGAACCTCATAATGTAACCCTGATCAAATCAAAAGAAGTAGCTGTATTTAATACCCGGCCGGGATTAAAAGAATATTTTGATAATTGGGTCAGGCAAAGAAAAGATTCCATTGAAAAAGGCGAATACTCTGTATATTTTACACTGGCCGACGGTGGTGCTTCCCGTAGCGGGTACTGGACAGCAGCTTCACTGGGAAAATTAGAAGATACTACAGGCGGAAAATTTTCTACCCATTTGTTTTCTTTATCCGGCGCTTCCGGTGGCAGCGTAGGCAACGGTACTTTTTTAGCGCTCCTAAAATTAAAGGACATCATTAAAAAAGATTCCCTCAGTTTTACAGGTGAGGCCAATAAATACCTGAAGAGTGATTTTTTATCGTATACGCTTGCCCGTATGCTGGGGCCCGATTTTGTACGGCCCATTTTTGGAGGCTTACCCATTGGTGACCGCGCAGCCGCATTGGAATACGCACTGGAAAACGGCGAAGACAAATCTGCTTTACTGTACAGGCAATTTAACAACCCTTTTTCAGATTATATACCATCTGCAACAAATAACCTGCCCATCATTTGTATCAATGTTACGCGTGTACAAGACGGAAATCCTTCAGTAATAAGTAATATAAAATTAGATGAGCCAACTTTTGGCAAACGGGTTGATATATTAAATACACTGCCTGCTGACAAAGACATGAAACTAAGTACCGCCGTAATTATGGGCGCCAGGTTTCCTTATATCAGCCCCGCGGGAAGAATTGGCAACAGCTATTATGTAGATGGTGGTTATTTCGATAATTCAGGCGCAGGCGTAGTGCAGGAAATGATCATAGAATTGGAACGCATCATTAAAGATACCCTGGCGGTGAATCCAAATCATTATTATAAAAACCTGTCTTTTTGCGTGATCCATGCCCAAAATGGAAATGGTGCAAGTGTTTTAAACAAGATCCAGCCATTTATGAATGACCTGGCCGCGCCTGTACTCACATTAATAGGCGCCTATGGCACGCAAACATCTGTAAATGACTGGAGGCTGATAAAATACCTGGAAGATATTCACCGTAACACAAAAGATACGGGCTATTACCCCATGAACCTTTATAAGGATGCGGCAGCAGGCGATGAGTTCCCGATGAACTGGGCCATTTCCAATTATTACATTAAAAAAATGGATGCGCAACTGAAAAAAGACGGCGATGTGATCAATGTAATAAATATGATGAATAAAAAGTTAAAGTAAATCGGTGTAAAGTCTGCAGTTTTTGAAAAGCTGTAGGCTTTACTTCAGTCACTTACTTTATCTTTATAAAAAGCATTCCTTGGGCGAGATCTTTAAATACATAAAAGATTTTTATAACAAAGAATTTAATGCCTTCTATTTCTTCCTGATCCTGTTGATGGCGGGCACGCTCATTTATTTAAATTACCGGCATGGGCTGGAAGTCAGTTATATAAATGCGGGCAACAGCAAATGGAATCATTTCCTGGGTTATTTTCTTTTATACTTTATACCATTTGCCGCAGCATTTTTTCTGCAATCCATCTTTTTTAAAGACTGTAGTTATTTCAGGAATAAATGGTTCTGGATGATCCTTTTCCTGGCGCCTGCTTTTTTTTCCTTCCGTGTAAATTTTGATTTACAGGAACTACTCATCAAAAAGATCTGGAGGGGGGATGAACAGCAGTTCTGGTTACAAAGCCTGAATTGGGTGACCAGGGTTTTTGTTGTGTTGATCCCTGTATATTTTCTATGGAGGATAAAAGATAAAAAAAACCAGCCTTTCTACGGATCAAAAGCACCGCGTTCAATAAAGCCTTATTTGATCATGTTGCTGATCATGATTCCCCTGATCGCAGCGGCAAGTACGCAAAAAGATTTCCTGGAAATGTATCCCAAGGCAAAATTTTTAACCCACCTTGACCTGCCTTCAAAAAAATGGCATTATATTTTATACGAATTGTGCTACGGATTTGATTTTGTAAGTATTGAATTTTTCTTCCGGGGTTTTTTGATCTTATCACTGGCAAAGATCTGTGGTACCCGTTGCATCATACCGGTTGCGTGTTTTTATTGTACCATTCATTTCGGTAAACCAATGGGAGAAGCCATCAGCAGTTTTTGGGGTGGTTTGTTATTGGGTATCGTAAGTTTTAATACGCGAAGTATATGGGGTGGCTTAATGGTACATCTTGGCATCGCCTGGCTAATGGAAGCCGGTGGCTGGTTGGGTTTTATTTTTAAAAAATAAACCAAGAGAATAAAAGAGTACATGAGATTAAAAGAGGCTGCCCTTTACTTCTTATTTCTCCTTTTAACCGCTGAGCCAAAGTATCCATTGCTAACGGGATATGTCAATCGCTTTCAGGCAGCAGCAGTATGTAAAAAAGAATCTTTACAGTAATCGGGAAAAATAACAAAGCTTTGCGGACTTATATGATTGAGGCCAAAGAAATGGATGTGCATTTTTAGGTATTCAATATGAAAAAAATCTTTACCATATCATTATTGTTTTTTTTGGGTGTCTCCCTATGCTCCTGTCCTTATAGTTCTGTGTATAAATTAGATGACAACCCAACTATTTATGTGGAAGACATTTTATTGGGTAAGTGGGCAACTTTTGTGAAAAGACCCGGTACCGAAAAAGAGGAACCAGTGAAACTGATCCTGAGCAGGAAAACAGAAACAGAATACAATATTGCATTGATCGGTTTTTCAGATGAGCTTCGTCCATTCCATGTTGTTACAGCTGATTCCGTTTTGGGAACGGCTTTTATGTCAACCGTGGGCAACAAACAGTTTTTTAACATCAGCATCAAATCTCAAATCTATATCGCCGAATTGAAATTTGAAGATGATAAACTTTCTTTACTCCCGCTGGTGGAACATTTTACTTCAAAAATGATATTTGATAATACCGCCCTGAGAAATTCCGTGGATTATCATTACAAGACCAGAGTTCACCCCATGATTGATGAGGACTTTTGTTTAAAAAATATGGTGAAGGTGAATTAGGATGGAACGCTGATCTTCATGATACGCATGATAAGTCATGATTAATTTGTTTTCACAATTGCAATAAACACTTTCCGGGCAAACAGATGGCATCTGCGTTAATCATGAAAATCATGATAATCTGCGTTCCCTTTTTCGTAATTTGCTTCTCCATCATTAAAGCGATTGCACATGCCACAAAGTAAAATTGCCGGAATAGGTTTTTATGTCCCCGCCAATGTGTTCACCAACAAAGACCTTTTAAAATATATGGATACCAGTGATGAATGGATACAGGAACGTACCGGGATAAAAGAACGGCGATACGCCAACCGTATCGGTGAAACCACCACTACCATGGGCGTAGAAGCTGCCACGATCGCCATCGAAAGAGCGGGTATTACACCGCAGGATATCGACTTTATTGTATTTGCTACCATCTGCCCCGATTACTATTTCCCCGGCTGCGGTGTATTACTGCAACGTGCCATGAAGATGAAAGAGATCGGTGCACTGGATGTTCGCAATCAATGCAGCGGTTTCGTGTATGCGTTATCCGTAGCCGACCAGTTCATCAAGTCAGGCATGTACAAAAATATTTTAGTGGTAGGCAGCGAAAAACATTCTTTCGGCCTTGACTTCAGCACCCGGGGAAGAAATATATCCGTGATCTTTGGAGATGGCGCAGGCGCAGTGGTACTGCAACCCACAATAAAAGAAGGGCAGGGCATTTTAAGTACGCATTTGCACAGCGATGGGGAAAGTGCAGAGATCCTGGCCATGTTTAATCCCGGCACACATGCTAATCACTGGGTGCCCGAAGAGCTGGCCGATTTTGATGATGCTGAGATAGGAGAACTTTTTATGAGTCACGCGATGGTTGATAAAGCCCAGTTATTTCCCAATATGGACGGCCCGGCCGTATTTAAAAAAGCGGTGGTGAAATTTCCCGAAGTAATAAAAGAGGCATTAACGCAAAACGGTTTAACAACGACCGACCTGAAAATGCTGATCCCTCACCAGGCCAATTTACGGATTGCACAGTTTGTACAGCAAAAATTACAACTACGCGATGACCAGGTATATAATAATATTCAAAAATTTGGCAACACTACTGCAGCGTCTATCCCCATTGCGTTATGTGAGGCATGGGAACAGGGAAAAATAAAAGAAGGCGACCTGGTTTGCCTCGCAGCTTTCGGCAGTGGTTTTACCTGGGCGAGTGCACTGATAAGATGGTAAGAGGATTGGAATACCTGGTTGCGCATTTTTAACAGGAAGTATTCTTTTTTTTACTATTTTTATACACTAAACCTTCAACAATGAAACTAAAATCACTTTTTGTAATGATGATGCTGTTTTTTGCAGCAAGTACCCATGCCCAATGGGCCGTTAGTGTATTTATAAATGGCATCAAAGCGGGCCAGTATGAAGTTAAAGAAGGCCAGGCCGATGCCGGCATCTGGTACAAGAAATCGGTTTATAAAACGATGACCCGGTTATCTATTGAAGTAAAAGGAAAAGACGTCAATAATCCCATGTACAGAAGAGTAGTTGAAGTGGTTGACGACAGGTCAAAGTCGCTTTTGGTTGCCCATGAAACCGAAGGCCTTCCTGGCCAGTTCATCCTTACCAATGCTACAATGGCAAGAAGGTTAGGCAGGGGAAAGATGGTTAAACTGTATTTACAGCTGGATCCTGCAAATGAAAAGAATAAGTCTAATTCCAAAAGATATTTTATTGGTAATCTTACAGCAAAGTAAAAGTGAATGATCCGTAAGTTCATTTACTTTATCAATCCTATCTCCGGTACCAGGGGCAAGGTCCTGTTGCCGGAGATCATAAAAAAGAAAACCGCCGAACAAAATATCCCCTTCGAGATCCTGCACACCAATGCTGCAGGTGATTATGTTTACTTACACCAAAAGATCATATCGGAAAATATCACTGACGTAATTGTATGTGGCGGCGATGGTACGGTAAACCAGGTTGCCAATGCCCTGCAGGGTGCCGATGTAAACATTGGTATCATCCCCATGGGTTCCGGCAACGGCCTGGCGTTTGCTGCAAAAATTCCCAAACGCATTGACAGGGCGCTGAATATTATTTTTAAAGGCAATGCGGTTTTCATTGATAGTTTTTATATCAATAAAAAATTCAGCTGCATGCTTTCCGGGCTTGGTTTCGATGCACAGGTTGCACAGGATTTTGCCAAACAAAAAAAAAGGGGTTTACTAACTTATATCAGGCAATCCGCTAAAAATTTCTTCGCTGCCAAACCTTATCCATTCGGATTATCCGTGAAAGGAAATACTTTTATCACAAAAGCTTTTTTTATCAGCATAGCCAACAGCAACCAGTTTGGCAATAATTTTACCATTGCACCACAGGCCAGTTTACACGACGGCTTACTCGATATTGTGGTGGTTAATAAAATGAGCAAGCTGCGCATGTTATGGTCAGTGCTGAAACAGATCCGTAACGGACAGGTACGCCTATACGAAGACAAAAAATATCACCACAATGAGATCCATTATTTTCAAACCAAAAAATTAACTATCCAAAACCCCCAACTGGCCCCCCTGCATATAGATGGAGACCCGGCGGAGACAGCGGCGGTGTTCGAGATTGAGATTATTGAAAAATCATTTAAGCTGATATTGCCTTAAGAAAGTAATTTATCTTCTTTTACCGGGCTACTTCAACAACTTCAGCAGCTTCTTCAACATTTCCTGGTTATAAATATTATTGAATGATGCGATCACGTCTCTTTTTTCGCTTCCCGATATATGAAAATTAAGCGCCGCCTCATTGTCTTCCTTTTCTGGCACATACATGAAGGTAACGCTGTGCATATTGGAATCCAGTGCATCATGCATATAACTATACTGGTCTGATTCGGCATAATCCTGCAGTTTTTGCCAGTTGTGCTGTAACATGGTGGCAGGCTTGATGAGCACATCAGTAATGGAGCCCGTTTCAAAAGGCTGCTGCCAGTTGTCTTTCATCCGGTCTCTCATTTGTATGATAATTACACCGCCGGTATTGGCATTGATCCAGTCTTTAAAATTTTCAATGAAACGTAAGGTGGTTTCCTGGCCAAAATTATCCCTCAGTCCTGCGTCCATCACATCAATAACGGGATCGGTTGGCAGCCATACATTGGGCAGTACATAAGGAAAGGTTGCATTCATCCGCAAAGCAGTAAGCAGCCGGGTATTCAATGGATCCTGTTTGGAAAAAAAAGCGGCATAATCAACGGCATCAGGACTCGCGGTGGTATCCCTGGTATATAAAACCGGTTTCATTAAAAAACTTACGGGCTGGGAGCATATCATCATTCGCCTGCCATCGCGGGTGATCGTGGAATTAAAGATCATCAATGGGATAGCCGCCGTTTTTTCATCCACCACATAATCTTTGAGCTGTGTATTTAATATTCCTTTACTGTTTTCCAGCAATTTTTGTTCAAAAGCATAACCCCTGTCCTTTACATATTTATAATCGCCCACAGTAAACTTTTGTACCGGGGCAAATATATCCCTCGCTATCATGGAAGAGAAGACCGGGTTCAGCAGGTCCTGTGCAATATTATTGGTGTACTCCCTGTTGCAAAGGTCAATGGGCTTACCCTGCTGCTTCAGGCGATACAACTCACGGTAATATGTAGCCGCTAACATCCCTCCGCTGGCGCCGCTGATCATCATGCTGTGCTGAAACAACCGGCCTCCTGTAATGCTGTCCAGCTGCTGCAATGTATTCATTACAAAAGTACCGCTGCGCAGGCCTCCGCCACTTACATTGATAAAGACCATTACCGGTTTTTCCGTTGTTTGCTTATTCTTCCAGTTCTCCAGGATACTGATCATATTTGCTTTATCTACTGCAAGGTTTGCGGGCATACACAATTGTTGCAGTGATTCTTTGTTGTATGCCGGACGTTCTTCTACGTTTGTGTAGTTAAGGCCGTAAGCTTTATTCCGTGGATCAATGATTTCATGTTGATACAGCATGTCTATAAAAAAAATGAGCACAATGATGAAAGGAAGACTCCAGCTTTGTAAAAAATAAGTAAGCGAGCCGATCACCGCGGTCATCACTGCAAAAAAAATAAAGATACTTGCGGCTGCAGGTACCTGAAAAATTTTATCATCCATGAAAAAGCCCACAATAATCAAAAATGCAAAAGCCAGTATGATGCTGATGATACCGGAAAAATGGTGCCGCTTAAATATCAGGTCCAGGAAATTCTGGCTGTAATGCGATACGTCTCTTACCTTACGAAAGCGGAACTTTGAACTTAAAAAATAACTCACTTTCATTCCAAATGCATCATAGAGTGGTTCTCCTGATGGGTTTACCCTACCGCTGAGATGCTGTGATGCCGCTACCATCGGCGTTAAGGCACGCCTGATCCTTTTTTCGGCCCCAAAGAAAAAGCCAAAAGAAAATAACAAAATAAAAATAAACCCTGCCAGTATCCCCCCCATCACAATAAGGATCTGGCCTATGCCCATTAATTCTTTATGTGCATCAAATGGAAAAAGCCGCAGAAAATAAAACAAAAGGAACAACAGGGGCAACACCGCATTATTCATACAATAAATTAAAAACGGCTGCCTGGTGGTAGCCAAAAATTTACAGCGCTTACTGTGCAGGATAAACGTAGTGATATTCCAGCTCATGATAAAAACGCCCAAAGCAAGCCCGACAATAGACGCACCCAATGCATTTACATTGCCTAAATATTCAGGTGAAAGAAACAGCGCATCGGCACCATAATTTTTCATAAAGCCGCTGTTGATGGTACTTCCCAGCAAATACCAGAACACCAGTAAAACCTGGTATTTACGGAAATGAATGATAAAAAGCTGAACAGGGAAGGAATAATAAATGTCTTTCAGTAAAAGCTTCATGAACAGGCGGTTTTCTAAAATTACTACAAAAACAGGAAGGTCAGGCTGCGGGTTTCTTTCTGACAATATAAAGTAAAATTATTATTGACATCAGCAAAAGCATTGCAACAAACTGGTGGGCAACACCAAGCAAAACCAACCGGTTGGGATATGTGGCATTTAATACTGTACAAATACCCAATACAACCTGTAGTAAAACAAGCAGCAGCAATGCATACCGGAGCCGTCTGAATAATGTATTGCCTGTAATCGTTCTTGCTTTTATCCACCAGGTACCAATCAATATAAAAAGTAAATAGGCAAGGCCACGATGAATAAATTGTATGGTAATGGCATTAGAGGCCAGGTTTTTTGTCCAGGGAGAAAGTTCATTCATTGAAGCGGGGATCATGCTTCCGTTGATATCGGGCCAGGTTGGCGCTGCAACAGCTGCTTTCAGTCCTGCCATAAAACCGCCATAGATCAGCTGGAAAAATAGTAACAACAGAATGAGTAATAAAAAATTTTGCAAATAAACATTCTTTATCTTTTGTTCATTCCTGATCAACAGGCTTAATGCAAACCATAAGGTATAACATAATAATCCCAGTGCTGCTATAAAATGTGTAGTTAATTCAACATGCCCCACAAAATATTTTTCGGGCACCAGGCCGCTTTTTACCATTACCCAGCCAATGGCTCCCTGTAACACACCCAACAAAAACAACAGCACCATCGGCCTTATCATTTTGTTGTTGAATTTTTTTCTTGCAAGGAAATAAATGAAGCCTGCCAGAAAAACAAGGCCCATTAATCTTGCCCATAAGCGGTGAAACCATTCCCAGAAAAAAATAAATTTAAAATCTGTCAGGGAAAAATTCTGGTGTATATATTTAAACTGGTCGGTTAATTTATATTTATCAAATTCTGCCTGCCAGGCCAAGTCATTAAGCGGTGGCAATGCCCCCGTGATGGGCTTCCATTCTGTAATGGAAAGTCCTGATTCGGTCAACCGGGTAACCCCGCCCAGCAATACCTGGATGATGATCATGCCCACGCCGATCAATAACCAGGTAGCTACCTGCCTTGAAGCACGCTGTTGCGATAAATTATTCATAACTGCGCAAATTTACTGCAGCAACCTTATTAAATGGCATTCATTGTTATTTTATGAATTTGGCGGATATTTGTTTACAAGATGTTAAAAGCCTTTCTGCATAAAAGTTTACTCGAAGCCGGTATTGATGAAGCCGGGCGGGGCTGTTATGCAGGCCCCGTTTTTGCAGCTGCAGTGATATTACCAAAAGATTTTTTTCACCCGCTATTAAATGACAGCAAACAATTAACCGAAAAACAGCGGGACATGTTAAGGCCTGTAATTGAAAAAGAAAGTTACGCTTTTGCCGTGCGGCAGATTGATAATGCAGCAATAGACGATATCAATATTTTACAAGCCACCTACAAAGCCATGCACCTTGCCATTGATGCACTCGAAAAAATTCCGGAAATATTATTGATCGACGGGAACAGGTTTAAACCATTCAAAACGATCCCTCACCAGTGTATCATTAAAGGCGATGGCGAATATGCTTCCATTGCGGCTGCAAGCATATTAGCAAAAACATACCGCGATGAATTCATGAAAAATATTCATGTTGTTTTTCCGCATTATGGCTGGAATACCAACAAGGGCTACGGTACGGCATTTCACCGGGAGGCCATTGAGCAATTTGGATTGTGCAGCTATCACCGTAAAAGTTTCAATATCCTTCCCATTCCCGTGTTGTTCTGAATTATACCGGTTCACCAAAATTAATTACATACCCATTATTATCCTTTATCGCAAATTCTCTCATTTCATAAACAAAATTATCTAACGCATATACCACTTCACATTTTATTACTCAAAAATAATTTCTCCCTGCCCCTGTCGTGTTATCAGCCATTCATCCGTGGTGCAATCCACGATCGTGGAAGGCACCATGCCCCCGATGCCGCCATCGATCACAAAATCAACTGCATGGCCGAATTTTTCATTGATCACTTCGGGGTCGGTATATTCTTCCACCATTTCTCCCGGCAGTGATGCACTTAAAATAGGATTGCCCAATGCATCCAGTATATGCCGGCAAATGATATTATCAGGTACTCTTAACCCAATAGTGTTTTTTTTACTCTGCAATATTTTAGGAACCTGTTTGCTGGCGGGTAAGATAAAAGTATAAGGGCCGGGTAAATAACTTTTAAGCATCCGGTAAAGCGGCGTATCAATACTTTTGGTATAGTCGCTCAGGTGGCTAAGGTCGCGGCAGATAAAAGACATCTGGGCCTTTTGCGGATCTACCTGTTTGATGATACATATCCTTTCAACAGCTTTATGTTTTGCAATATCACAACCCAGTCCATAAATGGTATCGGTTGGATAAATGATCACTCCGCCGTCTTTAAGGCACTCTGCCACCTGCCTGATCAGCCGGGGCTGCGGATTATCCGGGTGTATTCTTATCAGCATAATTTTTTAGTTACAACAGGCTGCAATCCTTTATTTTTGCAGCGATCAAAAATATTAAATTTTTAGAGATAAAAAACGAAAGCCCCTGTCGGCGGTTACCAACCCCGACAGCGGTTAATTGAATGCTATATTAAATATTACATCAATAAACACTAAATAATCATGTCAGTTATCTCAGTTGGTACAATGGCTTTTGATGCCATTGAAACGCCTTTTGGCAAAGTGGATAAGATTGTTGGTGGCTCGGCCACTTATGTGGCTTATGCTGCGTGCAATTTTATTAAGCCCATCCAGCAAATTTCCATTGTGGGTTATGATTTTCCGCAGGAAGAAATGGATGAAATGAAAAACCGGGGCGTACAATTAGATGGCGTTGAAATAGTAGCGGATAAAAAATCATTTTTCTGGAGCGGCAAATATCATATCGATATGAATACCCGTGATACCCTGGTAACCGACCTGAATGTACTGGAAGATTTTAATCCCGTTGTCCCCGATTCCTACCAGGGTGCCGAATTTTTAATGCTCGGTAATTTAATGCCGAAACTACAGTTAAGTGTGATCGAACAGTTGACCGTTCGTCCTAAACTCATTGTTATGGATACCATGAACTTCTGGATGGAAATAGCAATGGACGATCTGAAAGAAGTTTTAAAAAAAGTAGATGTGTTGCTGGTGAATGATGGTGAAGCAAGACAACTGAGCGGTGAATTTTCTTTGGTAAAAGCCGCGCGAACCATCTTAAAAATGGGGCCAAGATTCCTCATCATAAAGAAAGGCGAACATGGGGCATTGCTTTTTCACGAAAATCATGTTTTCTTTGCTCCAGCCCTGCCATTGGAAGAAGTGTTTGACCCAACCGGCGCGGGAGACACTTTTGCAGGTGGCTTTATTGGCCATCTTGCCAAAACAAAAGACATCAGTTTTGAAAATATGAAAACAGCCATTATCGTGGGTAGTGCAATGGCGAGTTTTTGTGTAGAAAAATTCGGGCCGGAAAGAATGAAAGAAATTACAAAAGAAGATATTACAGCAAGATTAGATGAATTTGTGCAATTAATGAATTTTGATATCGACCTGGTTTAAACAAATTCACCTGACTGATACTAAACCTTAAAAATATGCTTGAGCTCATTGCTATTATCATCCTTGCACAAAAAAACGGAAAGCTTGCGGTAAGAAAAGGACTTAAATCCGGGACGTGGATATTGTACAGCGTGCTTTGCTGGATCGGGTTTGAATTCCTGGGGGCACTCCTTGGCATTTTAACCTTTGGAAGAGAAAATTTTTTTATGGCCTATATTCTCGCCCTGGTACTTGCAGTGTCAAGTTATTTCTTCATTCGTTCTATTTTAAATAAAAAACCGGATCTGATGGATGAGGATATTAACCGGATAGGCGTTAAAGATCTATATCCTTAGTATATGGCTTTCCGGCAATTGAATAAAAACGAGGCTTTCTCAAAAGTATCATTTTAGTCAAACAGTACTTTTGAGTTAGCCTGTTGTATGAAATAAATACTATCAAAAAAAGAGCAGCAGCGCAACTACTATCCATATCCCGCACCCGATCCAGGCCCATTTAATAAAATTTTTGTCCTTCGAAAAAACATAAGCGCCCACTACACCGAAAAATCCAAGAAATGCGCCCAGAGCAAGTCCTGCCCAATTTACCCCTTCACTGTCTCCGGTATTATTGGCTTTAAGTTGTTGCTTCATCCTGTATTGGGTGAGCTTAAAACTAAGCTTCTCAAAAAAATTCAGTTTTTTGCCACGCATTTTCCCATACTCCTTTGGACTAAGTTTTACAAACCATTTCATCAATAATAACTGCTGCTGTTTTTTTGAAACAGATGGGACGGCATCCGTACTTGCAGATGGCGTTATTGAAAATGTTGAAGTGGGGATGGAAGACGAAGCGGTAAAACTCAGTAAAGAAAAAACGGTAACTCCTAAAAATAATTTAACTGATCTCATAGTTGTTGTTTTGGGTTAATAAATCTGCGGTCAAAGTAAATTAATTTTTTAAATAAAATCAATTATTTCTGCGGGCCAGCACGATCGCATTTTTAAATTGCTTTTTCTTTCCGTTTAAATTAAAAACTTCAGTATAAAGTATATAAATACCTGTAGGAAGTTTTTGATTCATTTCACCCAGTCCATCCCAACGGTAATTGCCTTTGATGCCACAAAGGGCATTGCGCTGAAGGTATCGAACTACTCTTCCGCCGGCATCAAAAATGGTAATATTGGCTACATAGCCCGGTGATGGAAAATGATATGTTATGGTTGCAAAATCATCCATGCCATCATTATCCGGGGAAACGATCGCTGGTGTTACCGATATATCTCCTTTAAGGTCCTGGTCAACCCGGTATTGCGAATTTTTATACGTTGGAGTACCATAGCCCACGGATGTGGCTGCCGAATGCCAGTTATCTTCTTGCTGTGTGGCGGCATTATAATCGATCCGTTCAAGTGCTACCCCTTCCGCGTTCTCAATTAATTTAAAATGCCATTTTTCACTATACACCAATTCATCAATTATTTTTCCCTGCTCATTTAAAATGATGACATCTCCTTTATCGTCATTGAAAGATGGCATACTGCCCACTTCTGCAAATGCGTCGGGATGAAGCGTGATATAATCTCTTTTTACAACGGAGGCATCTGAAGTAACTACCATGAATTGTTCAGGGAAGAATAAATAATTTTCAGCGTACAGTGGAGTGATACTGCTGATGGCCCCAGCTGTATTCCTGTTTGCGATATACAAATTTTTCAGGTCAGTAATTTTTTTTGAGCGGTTATATATTTCCACATAGTCCACCCCGTTGGGGCCGGGGTTAAAAAGTATTTCATTGATCACTATATCAAAACTATCAGCGGTAACGCTCAGGCCAACTAAAGATAAATTTTTTGTATCTATGACATTACCTGTACAATCAGTAATGCCGTTTGCATTGACGGTATAAATTTTATCCTGCTGCAAAGGCGTATTTAATTTCAGGTTCACCCGGTCGAATACGGGTGCGGTAACAATTGCACTGAGCGGCGTTCCAATGCCATCGCTGATCGTATAATTATTTACTATGGCGGCTTTTATGCTATCCAGGGGCTCATCAAAAACCAGGCTGATATGGATACTATCAGTGGCGTATGCACGTAGTAAGCCGGGTGCCGTGGTATCGGCATTGATCGCATCAACAGCATTTTTTTTACCGGGCGTACCTCCTTTTATATCTGTGCTGGCCATCCAGTTACTGCTGCCGCTGCAGGGGTTTTTTGTATCGATCATCTCCAATGTCCAGCCACCATCTTTTTTAAGTTCATTCCGGTACCATTTGTCGGTATAGTTTACGGCATGAATAATTTTATTTTGCGGGGAACGCAGGTAGATCACATCGCCTGTATTATCTAAGGAAGGAAAGCCGGTTACGGAAATCGTAGGACCAAAAACCGACATTGCAGTAACGGCACTGGCCGTGCATACGATCACGAAGCTATCAGGTTTCAAAATATAATTGGGCATCGTACCACTTTGGCCAGTTGCGTCGCCGATCCTCCAGCCCAGTAAATTAAATGTGGAGGAAGATGTATTGCGAAGTTCTATCCATTCATTATTGGGTAAGGCCACCTGCGGGGAAGGATCGGCCATCAGTTCGTCGATCACGATATCATAACGGTTGGCAACCTGTGCAATGGTCTTTGTGTATAAAAGCAGGCATAGCAATGCCGGAAGGATAATTTTTTTCATAACGCGGGGTTAAATGTTGCCCAAAATAAAAAAGATGAAGGGTTTTTTTGAGGTGATAAGGCCGGCAATAAATGTTGTTTTAACCGGAATTTTATATTGTGAATCCAGCAACAGCAGGCTGGTCAATTTTTATTTTACAATATTTACCCGCTTTCATTAAAACCGGGAGCATTATTTTTATCTTCGTGCTTTAAAAGATTTTAGCCTGTTACTGAAATAAAAATGCTGTTTACTATTAAAAAAATAAAATGAAAGTTGCTGTTGTTGGAGCTACTGGTTTGGTGGGTAGCAAAATGTTGCAGGTATTGGCCGAAAGGCATTTCCCGGTGGATGAATTAATTCCGGTGGCATCCGAAAGGTCTGTTGGAAAAGAAGTAGAATTCAAAGGCCGCCGGTATAAAGTAGTAAGTGCCACCGATGCCATTGTAGCTAAACCAGCGCTGGCCATATTTTCAGCGGGTGGTGCCACTTCACTGGAACTTGCCCCAAAATTTGCGGAAGCAGGAATAATCGTTATTGATAATTCTTCTGCCTGGCGGATGGACCCTGCAATAAAATTAGTGGTACCCGAAGTAAACGGGAATGTACTGACAAAAGATGACAGCATCATTGCCAACCCCAACTGCTCCACTATCCAGATGGTGATGGTGCTGAAACCCCTGCATGATAAATACAAAATAAAAAGAGTGGTGGTAAGTACTTATCAAAGCGTTACCGGCAGCGGCCTAAAGGCAGTTACCCAGTTGATGAACGAAAGAAAAGGCATTGAGGGTGAGATGGCTTACAAATACCCGATCGACCTGAATGCCATTCCGCACATTGATGTTTTTTTGGAAAACGGCTATACCAAAGAAGAAATGAAGATGGTACATGAAACCAAAAAGATCATGGGGGATGATTTTATCCAGGTAACGGCTACCTGTGTACGCATCCCAACCATGGGCGGGCACAGCGAAAGTGTGAACATAGAATTTGAACGTGATTTTGACCTGGTGGAAGTAAGGGAAATATTGAGTAATAGTCCCGGTGTAGTGGTAAAAGACGACCTGGTGAATTTTATTTACCCTATGCCATTAACTGCATACGATAAGGATGAAACATTTGTTGGCCGGATAAGAAGGGATGAAACGCAACCCAATACCCTCAACTGCTGGATCGTAAGTGATAACCTGCGCAAGGGCGCCGCTACAAATACGGTGCAGATCGCGGAGTGTTTATTGGAAAAGGGGTTGATATAACGGCCTCACCCCAACCCTAACCCCCTCCGCCCCCTAAAGGGGGAACTGGCGTCTTCAGATTGAGGAGTGTTTGTATATTTGAAAAGCGACCCTATAAGAAAATGGGTGTGATTTATAGGGCAGAATCCGTGATTTTTGAATTGTCAAAGAATTAATAAGTACTAAAAATAATTAGAGTCCAGGTTCCCCTTTAGGGGGCGGAGGGGGTTGGAGGGGGCGTTTTAAGTGATCACCCATGTTTCATTCCCCCTCAACAATTTATCCAGGTCGCCTTTGCCCTTTTTAGCGATCACTTCTTCTATCTGCATTTTCATGGATTCTTCATAACAAGCCCTTTCCGTTTCATAAAATACGCCGAAGGGCCTGGGCAGGTGTCCCTGAAGTTTAGGATCATCAAACATGCGTATCAATATCTGTGCTTTGTAAAAATCCCTGTCATCATGTATCCAAAGGCCGTCTGTTGAAGCACCTGCTTCAAGATCAACGATCACCGGTTTAAATCCATCTAATTTGATACCCTTATTTTGTGTGGCGCCAAATACTAACGGTTTCCCCTGTTCTAAAAAAAGCACTTCATCCGCCTTACTGCTTTTTTCAGTGAATACTTCAAAAGCTCCGTCATTGAAGATGTTGCAGTTTTGATAGATCTCTAAAAACGACGTGCCTTTATGCGCCTGTGAACGCAACAACATGGCCTGTAAATGTTTGGGGTCGCGGTCCATCGTCCTGGCAATAAAACTTGCATCGGCACCCATGGCCAATGCCAAAGGATTGAAAGGGTGATCAATGCTTCCAAACGGTGTTGATTTGGTTATTTTATGCTCTTCGGAAGTAGGAGAATATTGTCCTTTCGTTAAACCATATATCTGGTTATTGAACAATAAAATATTTACATCAAAATTTCTGCGGAGTAAATGAATAGTGTGGTTGCCGCCGATACTCAGGCCATCCCCGTCGCCTGTAACGATCCACACGCTGAGTTCCGGCCTTGCTGCTTTTAAACCACTGGCCACCGCAGTTGCCCTGCCGTGTATGCTGTGCATGCCATAGGTATTCATATAATATGGAAAGCGGCTACTACAGCCGATCCCGGATACGATCACGATATTTTCCCTCGGAATCCCCAGGGTGGGCATGATCTTTTGCACCTGTGCCAAAATGGAATAATCGCCGCAACCGGGGCACCAGCGTACTTCCTGGTCGGTTACAAAATCCTTGGCGGTAAGCGGGACGGGATTGGGTATTTTTGCTGTGTCTGACATAAAAAGATATTATTAGCAAAGTTACTAAAATTAAATGTTCAATAAACAATGTTCAATTTTCGGTACTGTCCCGGTTTATCATTCCGGGGAAGCATCTCAATGAAATCATTCCTACGGAGACTGTCATGCTGAGGAACGAAGCATCTCAATGAAATCATCATTCGTCGCAATTCAAAGTTTTTCACGTTTGTAGAACGTAATAACAATACAATAATATCATTACAAAAAATGTTTGCGTTGAGATGCTTCGTTCCTCAGCATGACACAGCAAAGCGTATTTACAAATCAAATTGGGACGGTGCCAAAAACTAAAGATTGCTTATTGCGCATTTCCTATCAGTTCTTCCCAATACTCCGCCGCCCTTCTCGTATGCGGTATCACGATCGTTCCTCCCACAATATTGGCCACGGCAAAAACTTCATACATCTGCTCCGTGGTGATCCCCAGTTCATGTGATTTACCAAGATGGTATTTAATACAATCATCACATCTTAATACCATACTTGCCACCAGGCCAAGCATTTCTTTTGTCTTCACATCCAGTGCGCCTTCGGCATATGTATTGGTGTCTAAATTCCATAAACGTTTTATAACAAGGTTTTCTTTGCTTAAGATAACCTCATTCATTTTGGTGCGGTAGTCGTTGAATTCTTTTATAAGATTTGACATATTCAAAGATTTTATTTGATGAATTAAAATACAAATGTACAAGTGTGCGACGCAACAGCAGCTAAATAGTAGTACAAAAGCTGGTAACAAAAAACTAAATTTGGTAATCAAAATAATTGCCATGAATATAAAACGGGTTTTCTTTTTAAGCACAATAATTCTTTCTTCTTTTTACGCAATCGCCCAGTCCGTTGATGCAAAATATTTCAACAGCATGCAATGGCGAATGATCGGCCCGCACCGCGGCGGCAGAACGGTTGGTGCAGTAGGCGTGCCTTCGCAACCAAATGTTTTTTATATCGGCGTAAACAATGGCGGCGTATGGAAGACCAATGATTTTGGCCGCACATGGAAACCGATTTTTGATGACCAGCCCACGGGATCCATTGGAGATGTGGTGGTTGCTCCATCTAACCCGGAAGTGATCTATGTAGGATGCGGCGAAGGTATTCAACGCCCCGATCTTTCTGTGGGAGACGGCATTTATAAATCAACCGACGGCGGAAAAACATGGGCCAATACCGGGATAAAAGACGGGCAACAGATCGGAGGGCTGGCGATTGACCCAAAAAATGAGAACAGGGTTTTTGCAGCTGTACTGGGACATCCCTACGGACCCAATGAAGAACGTGGCGTATTCAGGACCACAAATGGTGGAAAAACCTGGGAAAAGGTTTTATACAAGGATGAAAATACAGGAGCTATCCAGGTTACCATTGATCCCAATAATACAAATATCGTGTATGCAGATATGTGGGCTGCGCGGCAGGGGCCCTGGGAAAATGGCGCCTGGAACGGAAAAGAAAGCGGCCTGTTCAAATCAACAGACGGCGGAACAACATGGAAAAAATTAACCACCGGGTTGCCCACCACCGACCAGTACCTGGGAAGAATTGGTTTTTGTATCGCGCCATCCAATTCAAATCGTCTATACGCCACCGTTGATGCCGGGAAATTCGGCGGTATTTACAGGAGTGATGATGCCGGCGAAAGCTGGATAAATATAAATGCCGATGAGCGGTATTGGGGAAGGGGCAGTGATTTTGCAGAAGTAAAAGCCGATCCTAAAAATGCGGACATCGTCTATACCACCGATGTGGTGGTTTGGAAAAGTACGGATGGGGGCAAAACATGGAATGCTTTCCGCGGTGCACCGGGTGGTGATGATTATCACCGTATCTGGATCAATCCCAACAACCCTGATATTATTTTAATTGCAAGTGATCAGGGCGCCATTGTTACCGTGAATGGCGGAGAGAGTTTTTCCAGTTGGTATAACCAGCCTTCGGCACAATTCTATCATGTAAGCACAGACAATGCCTTCCCTTATAACGTGTACAGCGGGCAACAGGAAAGCGGTTCTGTTGGCATTGCATCCAGGAGCAATGACGGGCAGATCAGTATCCGGGACTGGCATCCGGTGGCTGCTGAAGAGTATGGTTACGTGGCAGCCGACCCGCTTGACCCTAATATTATTTATGGAGGAAAAATTTCCAAATACGATAAACGCAACGGGCAATCGCAGAATATTTCACCCGAAGCAGTTCGCAGCGGCAAATACCGTTTTATAAGAACCGCCCCGGTTTTATTTAATCCCATTGATAAAAAGACCTTGTATTATGCGGGCAATGTGTTATTCAAAACAACTGATGGCGGCATTAACTGGCAGATCATCAGCCCCGACCTGTCAAGAGAAAGCTGGGATATCCCTGCTAACGTTGGCATATACACGAAAGAAGACATGAAAAAAATGCCGAGGCGCGGTGTGATCTATACGGTTGCACCATCTTATGTTGATATTAATACCATCTGGTGTGGCACGGATGACGGATTGATACAGCTCACGCACGACGGGGGCAAAACATGGACAAATGTAACCCCGCCCGCCATAACAAGCTGGAGCAAGGTTTCCTTGATGGACGCCAGCCACACTGATGTAAATACAGCTTATGCAGCAGTAAACAGGATTCGCCTCGATGATATGCATCCGCACATTTATAAAACAACCGATGGAGGAAAAACCTGGACAGAGATCGTGAATGGTCTACCCAATGATCCCATTAATGTGGTAAAAGAAGATCACATCCAAAAAGGATTATTGTTTGCAGGAAGTGAAAGAGCCGTATATGTTTCTTTTGATGACGGAGCACATTGGCAAAGCCTTAGGTTGAATATGCCGGCAACGTCTATACGCGATCTGACGGTCAAGGATGATGACCTGGTGATCGCTACGCATGGCCGCAGTTTCTGGATACTGGATGATATCACTCCATTACGCCAGTTAACCAGTCAAATTATCAACCGATCAACCGTGTTGTACAAACCACAAAGCACTTTCCGCGTAAGGTGGAGCATGTACAGCGACACGCCATTGCCCCAGGAAGAGCCCGCCGGGCAAAATCCACCCGATGGAGCTGTTATTGATTATTACCTTGACGCAAAAGCCACCAATGTGAGCCTCGAAATACTGGATATAAACGGAAGGCCTATCCGAAAATATTCAGATAAGGATACGCTTTATGATCTTCCCGACCTGAATATTCCATTGTATTGGATCCGCCCGCAGCAAATACTTTCTGCAGCCGCGGGTTCACACCGTTTCTTATGGGATATGCATTATACGCCGCTGAATATTCCCGTATCATACCCTATCTCTGCAATTTATATGAACACGGCTCCAGGTGAAACTTCTCCCTGGGTGATGCCGGGAATATATACGGCCAGGCTTACTGTTGATGGAAAGATTTTTTCGCAAAACTTTGAAGTTAAAATGGACCCAAGAGTAAAAACGGGCAAAGAAGACCTGGCAGCAATCCTCCATCTTGCTTATATGTGTTATGACGGAAGAAGAAGATGTATGGAAGCATTGGGACAGGCTACAGCTATTCATCAGCAAATAAAAGAACTGTTGCCAAAAGTTACATCGGAAATGGTTAAACAATTGAATGATTTTGATAAAACATTAAGCCTTATGGAAAATACCGAACCCGGTAGTAAAGAAAAGGGGTTTAATAAACTGAATAATGATTTTGCAGGGATATTCAATCTTGTAAACGAATCTGATTTCCCTCCTACAACACAAACCAAAGATGCCGTCATGAAGACGAAGTCGGACCTTGAATTGCTTTTAATAAAATGGATGCAGGTAAAGCAAAATGACCTGAAAAAAATTAATGGGGCTCTTACTTTGGCAAAGTTGCCGGTCATTTCAATGAAATAAAAAATGCATGGGCAGATTGTTTAATTGCTGAATTGTTATGAAGCTTATTGATCCGATAGTTACCGGACTGGAAACGGATTCAACAATTGAACGATACAGCAATTAAGCAATTAAACCATCAGGCAATTTCATTTGCAATTATTAATTACATTACTTAAAAGATTATTTTTCTTTTTTACAATCTTCCAAAAAATCCTTTATCCCCGCAATGATCTTATCCACTACCTGTTGCTGAAACCCTTCATCCAGTATCTTCATCTCATCTTCGGGGTTACTGAGGAAAAGCATTTCCACCAGGGCATTGGGATATTCAATTGGGCTGTTGAGCATAAAATTAAATGAGCCGGTATTGCCATATTCTTTTAAACCCAGTTCCAGCATGCGTTTATAAATAGCACGGCTTAAATTCCTGAACCCGATATAACGGTAATACGTACTCGTGCCGCTTACCCGGATCGGGTCGGCTGCTGAATTAAGGTGTACACTTACCAACAGGTCGGGCACGCTGTCGCGGTAAAACAAAATACGTTCCTTATTGTCAAAAAATCTTTCGGTAGTTCTTGTCATGATCACTTTTGCCCCTTCCCTTTCCAGTGTTTTCTGCAGTTTTAAGGCAACGGCCAGGGTAAGATTTTTTTCTATCACTCCCGTAGGTCCTTCCGCGCCGCTGTTACTGCCGCCATGGCCAGCATCCACTGCTATCGTTAGGTTTTTTATGCCTAGGTTTTCAGGCTGGCGTTTTACTTTTATCACCAGTGTATTTCCCTTATAATAAATTTGATGTCCCCAATGTTGTGGATGTTTTAATTCAATGGTAATTCTAAAAACCCCGTCTTCTATTTGTTCGTAATAAACATTTTTTATTTCTTTTACATTCTCTAACTGTGTTATCCAGTTGGTATTATTGGTGGCGCCAAAAACGTCTACCACGATCTTTGCCGGATCGATCAGCTGGAAAGACTGGTAGGGTAATCTTGCAAACAAACCCACGGTTACATAATCATACACCGAATCACCATACACCCTCCAGGTATCCGTAAGTGATTCGGGTGTAAAATATCCTTTGGGTAAAAATTCCACCAGGTCGTCATCAATAAATGCAGTATGGTATTTTGATAATTGTACTTTGTATTTATTGCCCACTTTGCCAATGATATTTAACCGAACCATCGAATCCAGGTAACCGATCTTTGCTCCGCCCAGCCGGTCATCGCCCAGGCCAAATAATAAATGCGCCAGCCTGCCTTTTGTGATGGCAATATTTGGCGCCAGTGGTCCGAACATGGAAACCCAATATTTACTTTCCCTGGTAATTTTATTTCCACCCTTATCCGTAATAGTAATGGGGATCTTTGATACCAAAAAACTGTCGGTTTGTTTTACCGTGTATTCGCCCTGGTAAATGCCCGGCATGGTATTGGCTTTTGTAATGGGTATTTCATACAGCGGGATAGTTGCCCAGGCCACCACGGTGCAGCCGGTTAATGCTTTTATTTTTATTTTTATTTTATCGCCGGGCTGTATAAATAAATTCCCTTCGGGGAAGGTTTCAATATTTACAATATCCAGTGTCTTCACCGTATCAGGAGGTAACGGTAAGGGGTAGTTGTAAGTTATTTTTTTATTGATCGATTTTCCCGGAGAAGCAAAGGCAATTAAATTAAAAGAGCTGTCGCCGGGTCTTATATTCAGTTCATAGGCAAAGGCCCCGGTAGGATAAACTTTTACGGATTGGCCATTAATGGTGAGGGTGCAATTTTTACAGGTACTGCCAACAATAAATTGCCTGGAGGCTTTTACAATAGTTTTTTCTTTTGCCGGTTCCTGTAAATGAATGAACGGATTATCGGCATTTTGAGAAAAACTTTTGCTGCTCAAAAAAAATGTAATTATTAAAAGTATTTTGTTCATCTGCTAAGTTACTCTTCTCTTATAAAAGTATAGCATTAGGGAGATAAAAGAAAATAAGGAAATATGAACCTATATTATTTTATATTCTTTTGTCAAAGCATCAGATGGCAGCCGCAGCATCTTGCTGAATTTCCTGATCATTGTTAACGAAAGCGGCTGTTTATAATTAAGTACTTTGCTGATGGTCCCTTTATCACCATACTCGTTTGCAAGGTCAATGGGTTTATAGCCAAAATCCTCCATTCTTATTTTAATTAATTCTATGGGGTCCAGTTCTGGTATGTCCCATAATTTTTCTTCATATTGGTTGATAAGAAAAGCCAGCAAAAGCTTTTCCTTATGGTCAGGACTTGCTTTTGCTGACTTTTTTACTTCTTCAAACCTTTCTGTTGCCTTTTGATAGCCTGTTTCGTTTTCTATCAAAAACCATTGTTGTCTAACCATTTTTATATAAAAAATTTAAATAGTTTCAGGATCTATATTATCATATTCGTTATGAGTGCCTATGAACCTGATTTCTACAATTTGATCCGTATAATGCAATTCAGCAATTAACCGATACGTATTGTGTTTAATTTCAAATCTTGCTCTGTTGTTTTTAACCATCTTGGCATTGGGAAAATCTTTCAATACATCTTGTTTCATTTTCCATATAGCATTTTCTGTTACTGCTTTCCAACCCGCCAGGCTCTTTCGGGAGTCTGCATGGTTTTTACTAAAATCAATGAGCTTCTTTAAGTAGATTATTTGCATGATTTAATTTTACTACAATCTTTTTAAATAAATAAATCATAATGTCTATATCCCATATCGCTGGACTTGCGTTTGGTCACAAAGATATATAAAAAGTTGGTAAAATACCAACTTTTTATATTTTTCTCCTTATTTTAACAAAAAGCCACCGCATAAAGTGATGGCTATCGGTTGATCATTGAATTATTTTTACCACGGATATTTATTTTCAGCAATTAATTTATCTGCAATCCTCCTGCGGGCATCCTTGCTGTTGAAGGGTTCCATTTTGGTAAAGCGTTTTAATCCCAATAGCATCATTCTTTGTTCATCGCCTCCGGCAAAAGCATTGATGGCTTCTTTGCCCGCCTTATTTACATTATCCACTGCATCATTCAAATTACAATGCATCATATCAATTTGCAGTCGCGCGGCGGCTTCACCATGTTTGTCGGCCAGCTTCATCACGCGAAGCAAAGTGCTTTCTGCAATAAAAGTTTCGATGGCCATATCGGCAATATTCATCAGTATCTCCTGCTCATCCTGAATTTTCATCATCAGTTTTTGAACAGCAGCGCTGGCGGTCATCAATATCGCTTTCTTCATATTCACTATGGCTTTGCGTTCTTTCGCAAAAGGCGCTTCATCATCATTTCCAAATTCAGGAATACTCATCAGTTCTTTTGAAACAGCGGTGGCTGGGCCCATCAGGTCAAGCTTTCCTTTCATTGCTCTTTTCAGCATCATATCCACGGTAAGCAAACGGTTGATCTCATTTGTTCCTTCATAGATACGGTTAATGCGACTGTCGCGGTAAGCTTTACTGATCAGGTATTCATCGCTGTAGCCATTGCCGCCATGCACCTGTACGCCTTCGTCCACTGCATAGTTCAGCACTTCGCTGCCATGTACTTTCAGCATGGCGCATTCTATGGCAAATTCTTCGGCGGCACCCAATAATGATTCATGGATCTGTTTCCCGCTTTGCTGTAATTCGGCTTCCTTGTCATCGATCCATTTAGCGGTCCTGTATAAAGCGCTTTCGCCCGAATAGATCTTTATCGCCATTTCTGCCAGTTTATATTTTATTGCTCCGAAATTGGCAATGGCTGTTTTAAACTGTTCCCGGGTATTGGCATATTCCACTGATAAGGTCAATGCCATTTTGGAGGCGCCGATAGCAGCGGCCGCTAATTTCAACCTACCAATATTCAAAATATTAAAAGCAATGATATGCCCTTTGCCCACCTCTCCCAGCAAATTTTCCACGGGCACTTTACAATCCTGGAAATATAACTGCACGGTGGAAGATCCCTTTATGCCCATCTTGTGTTCTTCGGGGCCCTGGGTAAAGCCTTCCATACCACGCTCAAGGATAAATGCAGAAAATTTATCCCCGTCAATTTTGGCGAATACAGTATATACATCCGCAAAACCACCGTTGGTGATCCAGCATTTTTGCCCGTTCAAAATATAATTTTTTCCGTCGGCAGAAAGTACGGCCGTCGATTTTGCACCCAGCGCATCACTGCCACTATTGGGCTCCGTTAGTCCGTAGGCACCTTTCCATTCTCCGTTGGATAATTTCGGAATGTATTTCGTTTTTTGTGCTTCTGTACCAAAGTACAGGATCGGCAATGTGCCGATACCGGTATGTGCCGCAATGGCCACACTAAAAGAAAAGCCGCCGCCCAATCCTTCATTGACCAGGGTTGATGTGATAAAATCTTTTCCCAGCCCACCATAGGCTTCAGGGATAGAAGCTCCCAAAAGCCCCTGCTCGCCTGCTTTTACCATTAGCGATGGCATGAGCCCGGCTTCCATTTTATCAATGCGTTCAATTACGGGCACCACTTCAGTTCTAAGAAACTGCAGGCACATATCTTTCACCATCTGTTGTTCTTCGTTGAAGTCTTCCGGCGTATAGGTTTCAAACGCATTGCTTTCTTTAATTAACCATTCACCGCCTTTAAGGGATGGAGTAGTTGATGTGGTAGTGCTCATAAAATTTATTTTGCCCCCAGCCCCTAAAGGGGAGTATGGAGTATTTACAATATAATTTTTTTTTAATTATTATACCCTCATTCGCTTCGATCAGGTTCCCCCTTTAGGGGGCGGAGGGGGCTATTTTAAATTATCATACACGTTCTGCAACACCTCCTTCGCAATTTCTATCTGCACGTTGGTAACGCCATTCAATGCCTCATTAAGGGTTTGATTGGCGATCTCCATCGTTTGCTCCTGTAGTTGTTGTGCTTCTTTGGTAAGATAGATCATGTTGATCCTTCTGTCGTCTTTTGATGCAACCCTTTTAACTAATTTCAGTTTTTCCAGGTTATCAACCAGTCTTGTAATACTTGGCTTATCCCTGAATGTAGCATCACACAATTGTTGCTGGCTAAGCCCTTCTTCTTTCCATAAATGATACAGCACGCTCCACTGTTCAATGGTGATGTCCACATTGCTTTGCTTAAAGTTTTTTTGCAGGCGCCGGGCAATAGCCGTGCTGGCCTTACCGGTGATAAAACTGTATAATTCTCCTTTTTTAAATTGGTTGTTTGGCATATAGTTGTTTAAGCAACTATTCAAAGATAATAATTATTTTGGGTTCTAAAAATTTATTTTTGTACCCAACAGCAGTACATCTGTCAGCTTCGGTGGTCCCGATAACCATCGGGACACTCTTGTACCATAACTCTATATTGAGCCTTTATGACAGCGGTTTTTATCATCAGCATTTTATTGTTTCTTGTCTATGCTGTATTACTTATGTATTACCGCCAAAGCTGGTTGTCAATTCCCCCGTTTAACTTTTCAGTTCGCGGAGCAAGCCCCACAACAAGAATATCTGTCATCATCCCTGCAAGAAATGAAGAACAAAACATAAGCGCCTGTCTTGATTCCCTCTGCGCCCAATCTTATGCCAAACATTTATTTGAAGTGATCGTGGTTAATGATCACTCAACTGATCGAACGGTTGAACTGGTCAATGGCTATGCCAGTCAAAATATAAAATGCATAGATCTTGCAGACTATATTGACAGTACATTGAATGCTTACAAGAAAAAAGCAATCGAAGTGGCCATTCAGCAATCCACAGGAGACCTGATCGTGACCACTGATGCAGACTGTATTTTGCAGGTAAATTGGCTGCAAACTATTGCCGCATTTTATGAAGCCTATCAGCCCGCATTTATTGCGGCACCAGTTTTAATAAATTGCAGTAACGGCTTCATTGAAAAATTCCAAGCCCTTGATTTTATGGTATTGCAGGGGATCACCGGGGCTTCGGTGCATAAAAAAATACACAGCATGTGCAATGGCGCCAACCTGGCTTATGAAAAAACCGCCTTTGAAGAAGTAGGTGGATTTAAGGACATTGACAATATTGCCAGTGGTGACGATATGCTGCTGATGCATAAAATATACAAACTTTATCCGGACCGGGTGTTGTTTCTAAAATCAAAAGATGCCATTGTGCAAACAGCACCTGTAAAAACGATCAGGCAGTTTTTTGATCAGCGTATCCGCTGGGCAAGCAAGGCAAGCTTGTTTGATGATAAGAGAATTTTCACCGTGTTATTGCTTGTCTATTTGTTTAACCTGGTTCTTATACTCTTGCCAATAATTAGTCTCTTCAATCATACAACATTATTAATTATTAACCTGCCTACCGGGCAGGCAGGTTATCAATTATCCATTATTCAACTTTGGTTGTGGTTGCTTTTTTTAAAAACATTACTGGAGTTATTTTTCCTTTTCCCTGTTGCGTCATTCTTTGGAAAACAAAATATGTTGAAGATATTCCCGGTAATGCAGCCTTTCCATATTATATATACGGTAATTGCAGGCTTCCTTGGTAAGTTCGGAACGTATACATGGAAGGATAGAAAAGTGAAATAAGGGGTCAAGACGGCTCGAGCCGTCAGACCCCTGTACGAATAAAGGTCTGACGGCAGGAAGCCGTCCTGACCTATTAAAATTTCTTAATTTACATCATGCCCCAGCAGGAATTTTCTTTTTCACAACAAACATGGAAACGTCTTAAAAAAAATAAAGGCGCTATGTTTGGCCTGGTCATTATTATTATGTCTTTCCTTGTTGCGGTGTTTGCATATCTCATTGCGCCGGACTCCTCTCCCAATGCCGATCTGCAGACTGTAGAGATACAGGCAAAAAAGCCGGGTTACGCACAGCTCTTTTTAAAAATACCGGCGGGAAAAAATGATACCAATGGTTGGTTCGGTAAATTCCTGTTTGGTAAGCCCGATGATTACCGCTACCTGCCTATAACAAAATATATCATAAAAAATGATTCGCTGATCGTCAATAAATTCATTGATGAAGATACTTCCGTCATTCAAACTTACGCGATCAATGAACTCATTAATAACCAGCCCGGCCAGCTCATTGCAAAAAATATCGTTACAAAAAAATATTGGCTGGGCACGGACAGGTTTGGCAGGGATATCCTGAGCCGGCTGATCATCGGCACCAGGGTTAGCTTAGCGGTAGGTTTAATTGCTGTGTTGATCTCACTCACCCTTGGAATACTTTTAGGTGCATTGGCGGGTTACTATAGGGGATGGGTAGACGAAGTGATCATGTGGCTGGTAAATATTACCTGGAGCATCCCTACACTATTACTGGTTTTTGCCATCACCATGGCAATGGGAAAAGGATTCTGGCAGATATTTGTTGCCGTGGGGTTAACCATGTGGGTGAGTGTAGCGCGGCTGGTACGCGGGCAGGTAATGGCCATTAAAGAACTGGAATATATACAGGCGGCAAAGGCGCTTGGATTAAAAGACAGCCGGATCATTGTACGACATATCCTGCCCAATATATCAGGCCCCATCATGGTTATTGCGGCAAGTAATTTTGCAACTGCCATCATTATAGAAGCGGGTCTAAGTTTCCTGGGGATCGGTGTACAGGCCCCGCAACCCAGCTGGGGACTGATGATAAAAGAGAATTATAATTTCATCATTACACATAACCCCATGCTGGCATTGATACCGGGCTTCGCTATTATGTTGCTGGTGTTGGCATTTAATTTATTAGGAAATGGATTAAGGGATGCGGTGACCCCCTCCGCCCCCTAAAGGGGGAACCTGGACCCTAATTATTTTAAGCTCCTTTCAATTCTTGCCCAATTCAAAAATTAAGGACTCCGTCCTATAAACTACACTCATTTTCTTAAAGGCTCACTTTTTGAATATACAAATACCCTTTAATCCGAAGGCTCAAGTTACCCCTTTAGGGGGCGGAGGGGGTCAGGGGGTTGCCACCTGCACATTCCGGTTAAATCCTTCTTCGAGCGAAATAAAAGTTTCCGTTCGTTCAATGCCTTTGATCTTCTGTAGTTCATCATGCAATACAGAACGCAGTTGGGTAATGTCTTTACAAACGATCTCAATGAACATACTGTAATTGCCGGTAATATAATTGAGTCTAACGATCTCGGGTATCCGCATCAGGTCCTTGGCTACTGCATCATATAAGGAACTCTTCTCTAAATAAATACCAACGAAGGCCGTGATATCATAACCCAGTTGTTTCAGGTCAACGTCCAGTTTTGTGCCCTTCACTATTCCGAATTCCTGGAGTTTTTTTATCCGCACATGAATGGTGCCGCCACTTACAAATAATTTCTTCCCTAATTCCGCATAAGAGATCTCAGCGGTTTCCATCATTTCGTGGATGATCTGGAGGTCTAATTTGTCAAGATTTAATTTTGTAGCCATTTTATCCTGTGTTTTTATATATTTTCAATATAATTCACAAATATTTAAACTATTTCTATATTTTCCAAATTATTGATGAATTATTTTTAAAATAAAGATAATATACATAGATTTGTATCAGCAAGTTCTTAATCATTGTGGGGTGATGAAATTTTTGGCAGACATGCCCCCTTGTCTCGGGGGTGAGGGTAACAGGATAAACGTAACATAGAGCCGCTTGAGTAGCAATACAAGAGCGACCGGGGTCGACCACCGAACTTTGTGTTACAGCTAACTGCCTCGTGAAGGTTCGATCCCTTCCCCTACAGCTTTAAGCCTTCGTTGTTTAACGAAGGCTTTTTTTATTTATAATATCGAACAAGGAACAAGGAATGCTGAATAATGATCGGAGGCGCATCCTTCTATATTCAAAATTCCTTGTTCATTATTTGCTTTCTTCGGGAATTTTTATTTTTATAGAAATTTAAGGCAGTGACCAAGGCCAATTTCCCTTAACGCCGTCTATGGTCACCGTTACAATTTTACCAAAATATCTGAAACCCTGCTGCCCCAGGCCGGTTTAGTTTTTCACCTCCCCAAAAAGACCATAATAAATCACCGATTGAGCCGCCGTCGCTTGGTCTCTGACCAGCGACAAACCATTTATTTGTTTTTTAATAAGCAGTGCACGAAATGGGAATTTTGCATACAAATGAG
>OLKZ01000159.1_pt1 | contig 65659 bp, 48 predicted proteins | sample 1604431 | NCBI WGS metagenome assembly OLKZ01 (sample SAMEA104055714, study PRJEB20765) | soil metagenome | isolation source: soil
TCCTGTCATGCTGAGGAACGAAGCATCTCTATGTGCTCACGTTGAGATTCTTCCTTCGTCAGAATGACAAACTGACCCACTACCAAAAATTGGAATAATGGTTCAAATTTAAGCCTTTAAAGATAGATTACCATCAGGTCCTCCTGTCAATAAATTGTATTGTTTTTCGCCCGGCTTCAGGCGTTTGAATTTTTTGAATTTCTTCAGCAGTGATATATTTTATTTGTGGGCTTACACGCAGCCTGGCTTGTAAATTTGCCCTGATCTTTCTATCACATGCTTCCGTAAGTTTCGCCGGCAGGATGTAGATCAGCACTTCATCTGTTCCGATTTCATTTGAATAAACTTCTGCTACAAAATCAAGTACATCTTCCATTTCATTCAGCAGTTCAAAGAGTGCCGGCGGATATAACGTTGTTCCTTTATATTTTATCATCTGCTTTTTACGACCCATCACCGGAGATAACCTGGTACTGTTACGGCCACATGCACAAGGCTCATCATACAAGAAACATATATCCCCCGTTCTGTAACGGAGTAAGGGCATGCCTTCCACACCCAATGTGGTGATGGTAACTTCACCAGGCTCGCCGGTTGCGACGGGTTCATCATTTTCATCCAGCAGTTCCAGGATGATCAGTTCAGGTTGCATGTGGCCGCCCTTACATTCACGGCACTCTGTAAACGCTGTTTGCATTTCTGTAGAAGCATACGTAGAATACAACTTTATATTCCATTCATCAGTAATTTTTTTACCCAATACGTTTAAAGAAAAATCAACGTGGCGGATATTCTCTCCAATGCAAATAGCTTTCTGTACAGAAGTTTTATTGACATCAATATGGTGTTCTGAAGCAAACTGGATAAGCTTGATGATGAAAGAGGGGACAGCAACAATGGCGGTTGGTTTAAGACGCAAAATAGTTTCCCATTGCAATGAAGGAACGCCGGGGCCTAAACGAATAATGCCGGCTCCCATTTTACGAATACCCGAATAATAGGCCATCCCTGCCATAAATTGCCGATCCATTGTAAGCATGAGCTGGTATATATCATTGGAAGATCCTTCTGCACAGGTGAATGATAAATATTCATTATAGGCTAACCGTTCCAGATCATTTTCTGTAAGGGCAATCGTTACCGGGCTTCCCAGCGTACCGGATGTAGAGCTGTATTCAATGATTTTATCGCGACCTACACATAAAAAATGATCATTACGTTGTTGCAGGTCTTCTTTTTTTATAGCCGGAATTTTTTTAAGGTCGTTCAGAGTTTGTATATCAGCAGCCTGAAGATTGTTGGCAGCAAATAATTCTTTGTAAAAAGGAGAATGCTGAATGAGATATTTAACCAATTCCTGCAGTTTTTTTTCCTGCATCGCCTTTATTGCATCTTTTAACTGGTATGCCGCTTGGGGAAAATACATCATCAATTTTCAATTATTACTATGGCTGATGCCATTGTTTTAAGGTGTGAAAGAGAAACGAATATTTTTCCGGGCTCCATTTTTGCAATGGAAGCCGCCGTTTTACCAAGGAAATATATTCCCGGTTTGCCTTTTTTATTATTGATTATTTCAATTTCATTAAAAGCAGTGCCCTTCTTCCATCCGGTACCCAATGCTTTAAAAAAAGCCTCTTTTGCTGCAAAACGCGCTGCATAGTGTTCAAACTTATTGGTTTTTTTTTCGCAATAGGCAATTTCTTTTTTTGAAAACACCAATTCCCTGAAACCTTTCTTCCTGTTGATCTTACCGGCTACACGTTCAACTTCTATCAGATCAATGCCAATTCCTTTGATCATGTTCATGGAATTACTGTTAGTTGTATTGTATGAAGACAAAGTAAACTTTCTGCCAGCGGTGTTTCCTGATCTGGTAGTTACCTGATTAAAGATACCCCTTTGTTTTTATTTTTAAGCGGAATAGATCAAAACCCGATGCGGTTCTCTTTTTAAAGAATTTTACTGCAAGCCTTAGAAATAAAAGCCCTTCAATAATGAAGGGTTTATTTGATTTATCGGAATAACTTCTGCCAGTTAGAACATGACAATGAAGGATTTAAAACATGCCGGAATATTAAGAGAAGATCAAAGCCAGCCATGGATGCCAGGAATGAACCGGTGAAATAGTTGCGGGTTTGATTCCTGAATAGCAAAGAACTGGCACAATATGTGCAGCTTTTTATTAAATGATCAGGATTAAATGATTACGGAAAATATTTTAGTAACATAAAAATAAAAGTCAAATGTCTATATTAGAAACTGAAAATCTTACTGGTATTAATCAGGAAGGAACCCATCCGAACAAGCCGGTGAAATACTTAACCGCAACGTCCATTATCGGTGATAAAGTGCACAACGATAATGGTGAACACATGGGTGCCATCGAAGATATTATGATTGATATTGCCACCGGGCAAATCGAATATGTTGTAATAAAATTCGGCGGATTCCTCACCATCAATGAAAAATATTTTGCCATCCCTTTTAGCTTGTTAAAGGTTGACCCCGCTAAAAAAGCATTCATGTTAAATCAAAGCAGGGAAATACTTGAAAAAGCTCCCGGTTTTAATATGAGCCATTGGCCCGAGACAAACTTTCATAAGGAGGAACGGTATTGGAGTTTTTTGGGTGACTGAATTAAAGCTGATTTTGGAATGTTTGCCTTCGGTAAATCACTAACACAGAGATACACAAAGAAGGCACAAAGTTCGCAAAGAGGCTTCCTGTACTTTGTGCATTCTTTGTGCAACTTTGTGGAATAAAAAGTTGGATGACTACCTGCCAGTTCGAACTTAATTACTCAGGATATTAAGATGATTTTACTGCATTAAAATCTGATCCCCAATCAGTTTTAAAATGATGATCCCTTAAATAAATATTCTTTTAGGCCCTAACAAACAAGGCGCCCCAGGTCATTTGTTTTCCCCCGGGAAAAATTATATATAGGTTCTGAACGGGAAAAAAAGAAGAGCCTGGAATCTATTTCAATTTGAGCCCAAAAGGTGATCGTGGGTTTTCATTTATGCTATTTAACAAATTCCCGTAAATTATTTCCTCCAATTCTTTGCATTTCAAAAACTTACTTGCTATCTTGTCTGTCCATCTCGCCCCTTAGAAAATAGTGTTCTCCAACTGCGAAATTCTGCTCTCACCCAGTTAATCTATTAGTATGAATGAACATCCGTTGCTTGCACAGCTAGCGCAATTTACGGGGGGCTTTATTGCCGCCGATAATCAGTCGCAGGAACAATTACAAGCCTTTCACTCAGATATTGCCCAGGTGCTTTTACAGCAACAACCTGCTGAACAATTACACGATCCCTTCCAGTTCGAAACAATAGAGAATTTCAATACGCAAAATATACAGGCGGATGACCTGCATTACCTCAACAATGTTTTACTAACGGCCGGGGAAACGCAGCAACAGGATATCCTCAGGGCCTTCAGGAGGGAAGTGCCGTTTGTAAGTCCTGTTGTGAGCAAGAGTGTACCATCATGGGGCCGGGGCGCTAAGATCCAAAAAACAATTGGCCCGCTGATCAATACACACGGGCAAAAATTCTATTACGACTTTTATAAAGTAGTTCCTCATGTTAAACTATTCCTCTCGGGTGCTGCAGAGCCCGCATTGGTTTTATCGGTGGAAGTGGAAACCCATTTTTTTATATTTCAAAACTATAAGGACTATACTATTCCGGCGTCAAGTATATGGATCAACGCGCATTTATTCTCTTCATCAGCTCCCGACAATGAGTTTTGCGGACTCACAGTAAAAAGCGGAACCCTTCATTTCACAAAGAATGTTCATCTTACTAACGGTGTCATGACCGCGCCCGCAGGAACAATTGTTACCGTTACCCTGGAACTTGTTCAGCAGGTCGACAATTCTGTATCGCCGGATGAAACAGGCATTGATGCAAAAAATGCGGTGATCCAACTTCCTCAGAGTTTTAGTTTCAGCTTCAGCGATTCAGGCACCCAGGTGCTATCAGCCGGCGACGCATCCTGGACATTGTACGAGGAGCCGGATTCTTTTACATTCGATAGCAATACTCCTGCAACTTATTTTGCGCCGGTTAATGGCGTGTTCATTTCCTATAAAAGTTCAAACACAAAGTTTGATGCCATCAAGAGCCAGTCCATCGTTTGTGATATCAGGGGCTCGGCTCCCATCTTCGGTGCTGCATGGGGACTTACCTGTGCTGCCATCGATATCAATAATCCGCTGGAAGCAAATGGCATTGGAGCCATGATCATCCGAACCGGAAAAGGACTGGAAGCAAGCTGGAGAGGACTCGAAGATATTAATGAAACGAAAAGAGAATGGATCGCACTTCGCGATCCATGGATCAGCCTTGATCCCGGCCACATTTCTATTATGGATATTGATGCCCATAATATTTATGCCAAGCAGAAATATAAATTATGGAAAAATAAAAACGACCAGTGGAATACAATAACACTTCACTACACGGATCATTTTGTGTTTCTCTTTAATTGTTTGCAGGCAGGAATCGAAGCGGTAATGACCCAGGCAAATTGTACCGGGGCAATGGATCGCCCTGTTGATGTAGCGGGAAATCCTTTTTCATTGAACAGTAAACAAACTATTTTTTTACTGACATGGTCACAGGATATGAAACTTGTATTTCTCTACGATGACAATTTACTCGTCGATGACAGTAATGCAAATCAGAAGTCGGTAACATTTAAATCCCAGGCACTTGCTTTGAACAATGCAGTGCTCACCGTTTCACCCATTACCGGATTTTTACTGGTGGGCGCATTGAAAGATGGACGGGAATTCAGCAGAACAATACTTATTGAAACTTTTGGGTTACTGGGCTATCTGCCAATATTACCTGATCCTTATGCCGCAGACATTGGCATATTCGACAGGGTATACCGGCGTTTTGGCGAATTTCAAGATGGAAACATTCCACTTGCTGCTATAACCCAGTTGCTGGTTTGTTTTATCGGTTGGGAAAATGCTGATATACCTCGCGTGAACTTTATCTGGGGAGATATTTTTGCGCAATCTGCAAAATCTTCTTCACCGTACGAAACAAATTACAAGCTGGTGAAAGTGCCATTAGATCTTGTAGCTCACAAGGACCTGGCATTGCAACGCACACGCGAGATGACTGCAAGGCAATCAGAGCTATTGATCAGTCAATATAAAAAAGCTGGAATTACTCCTCCTGATGTAGTTCAGGATAACCGCACTATTGAAAAGGAATCAACTCATGAAAGGGTATATATTCCGCTTGCTGACCAGGACGTTAATTATACTACCGGCAGTGCTGAAGTAAATGAAACAATTGATGAAAATGCCGCTGCGGGCGATTCTGTTGCAAGCGAATACGAAGTGGCTCCATCGCAGCAATACCTCCGTGCTAATGACAGAGTTCAACAGGCCGGTTTGTTTAGTTTATTAGATGTAAGTACAAAAGCACACTTGCTTGGTGTTAATATTGGCTTTGTAAATGACCGGCTTATTTTTGGTAGAACATACGACGTACAACCGGTTGATACATCCAAAAATCCATTGGCCATTTTTGGAATGGATGTAGTGGCAACAAGCAGGTTTGTGCGACTATTCACTGTGCCGCAGATCAGTTGGGAGCCCGTACTGAATATCACGCCGCCTTTCAATATTACAAACGATCCGCCGTTTGGAATACTTACTTACGCCAACGATGGAATACCTGCGATCATTGGAAACACCGGGATCAATCCTGTTCCGCTTGCGCCAATACCCGCAACCAGAGATCTTATTAGAGAATACAGACAGGATAAATTAAAAGCATGGAGCCTCTTCACTTTGGCGAATGGTATGGTTTCGCTCGGCCGTTATAATCAAACAAATCATTACCTGCCTAAGCCAAACGATGAGGGTGCCAGCATTCAATTAATAGATGCACATTTTAAAAATGGAACAAAGGCCGGGCTCCAGATCTCCACCAGGGCAGGCATCAATCCAAATGAAAACAATAAAGTATTTGAAGGATTTACCGACCAGCTATTTAATGTAAATGCATTATTCAGTACCGGTACATGGAGCATTCTTGGCAAAACGGTAACGGATATTTTCAACAATGAATTTGGTACTAATGGTGTTATAGCCCGCGGTGTTCCGGTTGAGAGGTATGATTTCACGGGCTATGGAGCACAGGTGTTTAGTCATTGGTTAAATAATAATGCTGAGATAGCGCAGGTTTCCCAATCCATATTTGATATCTGGAAGGGTAGGGTGGCGAAAGAGATCATACAGGTAAGAAGCCTGATCTATCCATGGGCAATAAGAGTAGTAAGAACGATCACCATGTATCGCAGCAGTACAGGTTTTGAATATCGTGTAGACAGTGGCTGGCGCGCAGACAGTGATGGCATTTATGACTTCACCACTAAAGATGAGCCCGGGATAGATTATGTATTTCATCCCGGATTGGTAAGAGGAGTTTATAATGTGAAGAATATAGTAGAGAATAATCTTGCGCCGTATAATACAACATGGTTTAAGACTTACGGCGTACATGTTGATCCGAATGATGGAACTGCACAGCCGGTGGGTGCCGGAGTACATCTTAAGGTTCAACTAATTCCCGTATATTTTGATGCGGACGTGATGATAACTGATGTGGATGGAACAGCGGCTGGCGCAGGCGGCGTGCCAACAGGACAATTCGTGCCATCAACACAAATGCTAGGATACCTGCAGGTTGCTCCCGAAGGAGTGATCATCTCTGCAGAAGATTTTGCAAATATACTGGACCTTCAAAATGGTTTGGGTGGCCCGGTAGATTGCACGGTGAATATAAATGGCAGCGGACAAAAAATGCGCATCAGCAGGGTTGAAATAAATCATAGTCTTGATGAAACCAGCATGTTGGTGTTTGTTGCTGCTGCGAAGGGAATGCCGGTATTACCTAAGGATGGAAGCTGGAGCCTTGTGGCCCATTCATTAGCTACCAAACAGGTTGTTCCGATTACAGGTACCACCGTTTCTTTAATTCGCAAAGGGGTGTTGCGAAGTGCCGATGATGTATTAAATAGTGCATTCGCAAAAGAGATCACTGCGGCTTCGGAATTATTTAAGAAAGATACGGATCGTCTCCTGCAATTTGGTCTCTTACAAAACACGGATACACAAAAAGTACTTTACCGTAATCCATTTTTCCAGGCAGGAGAACAATTACTGCATAGCACAATGCCCGACCTTGGAGATGCATACCGTTTGCTGAATAGTACGGGAGTTTTTCCAAATATTGATAACCTGCCATCCATTGACCTGGATGCCGGTGGATGTGCAACAAAGATCATCAGCGAAGGTTACCAGATGGTAGACAAGGCCGCAACAAATGTGCTTAAAAAATTAACGCAAAAATTTCCGTCTGATGCTTCCTTCACTTTTATTGATAAACCGGGAATTTTAAAAGTGTATGTGGAATACGCCAGCACGGATAAGGATGGCAATAGTTCTGGAGACGGGTTATTTAATCTTGATCTCGACAGCCAGGCCAATAAATGGCTGAACCAGATGAATAATGTTACGATGGTAGTTGACCTGGTGAGTATGAAGCGGTTATTTATGATACAGGGAAAATTTGATACGCAAAAAGGATCGGCTCCCAAGTTTAATGGGCCTAAATTAATTCCAGGAAAAGATCTTGCACCGATAATTGATATCCTTGAAATATTGGAGGCTATCGGCAGTTCTCCCGATTATGCGAGTATTGTTGCAAAGGGTTTGCAAATCGCCATGAGCAATAGCCCGAATAATTGGGAATATAAATTCCAGGCCGATAAGGAGATTCCCGTGGTGCAATTTCCTCCCGCATATCTTGATGGCCCTACCACTCCGCTTCGCCTTGAAGCGAATATGAAGCTCGGTGTGTATTTCAATCTCGCCGTACCGATCCCTCCAGATGGGTTGCCCGGTTTAAGTGCAGGAGGTTTTATAGAATTCGGCGCCAAACTTAGCGTAATGTGTGTAAGCATTGCTGCAGCCACTGTGTATGCTGTTGGCCAGGTTACCTTACGCATCTCTGCGGATACTGTCAATGGCCCGGGCTTATATATGAAGATGGGTTTCGGTGTTGAGTTGATGGTGGGTATTCCTGTAGTGGGAAATGTGAGTGTATTATTTGAGGTGGGAGTGGAAATATCTCTTGATACTTCGCAGATCACCGTGGGAGCATTTATCCTTTTCAGAGGTGAAGCTTCATTGATCGGCGGATTGGTAACCATTACTATCCAGATCGAAGCAAGTGGAAAAGTGCATAAAACATTAACGGGGCCTAACCAGAGAACGGATTGCATTGCACAGGTTACATTCAGCATTGACGTATGCATCCTGTTTGTGATCGATATCAGTGATACGGAATCATGGCAGGAAGCCAGGCAGATCGCATAAGTAATAATAAGGGGTAAATATGAAGTGATGGGGCATTAAATTTAAAAAACACAAATCTTTGTTATGATATCAAAATTAAGCATCATGGCCTTCCCTCAAAAACAGGAGGGAAATAGTTTATACCTGAATGTGTTGGTGATAGTAAGAAATTTTAACCCCTTGATTGATGACAAGGTCAATGCATTATCTCCTGCATGGGTAAATTGTAAACTGCGTTTACAGGCGATGGTTATTGACTCGCTTGCGGAATATCCAAGACTTGACCTTGCTTCTACTCCTTACGATTTGCCCGGCATATCAATGTCGGCTGATGCAACTGCTGTGTTCAATTCCTTACAAAGCCGGTTTAGCATCACCCGCACAGACAGGTCGGATAATACGAGGGTGATGCAGGTCCAAAAATATTTGCCACAAAGCTATAGGGACTCCTTTAATTTTATTGCACCGCGTAATAAGAATATTTGTGTAACGGGCGATCAATATCAATGTGCAGTAAAAAAGAATCCTGATCCCGACCCGACCTTTGTGCAGGATACTGATGATACAAGTTGGGGAAAGGTTTTTGCATATTGTCTTCGCCATCCTGAACTTGCTAACAAATGCGGGTTTGTATTTACCAAACTTAAAATAGACCTGGCGGCAGATACGTATAAAAACGGTGGCTGGTTGTATGTTGACCTCCATCCTGATTGCAGTTATTATGCAGCTACCCAGGCCGATCAGACCTATACAAAAAGATATGCTGCACGCATTCCTGCTTTAGATCTTACCAAGGGCAGGAATCTTTTTGCAGCAGTTGAATTTCCTGTGTTGATCGACAACGGAATTCCTCAACCAGATTATCCTGTTGCACCTTCTACATCCATTCTTGATGAAATGTTTATTGAAGCCGCGGAATATGATGATGGCTTTTGTAAGATCGTGCATAATTATCAACCGGTAAGCAATCACCTGTTGTCAGAAACGCAGGATGATGAATACCCTGTTACTAACGATATAGGTATCAGGATGGGATGGGATGATGAACAATTGGCCGCATGGCATGCCAGGCAACTGGGCGCGGATCCCGTTACCGGTAAACGACCCGATGCACCATTGGGTGTTGTCCGATACAGGATCGACGTAAGGACGAAGAGTCCTGATCCGGCCCATCCAAATCCATGGACATCACTATGCAAGGTTATGTACAATCAACCTGTTAGTCTTGATGCCACGCCGATTGCCGTAAAAGGAGATGAACTTGAAATGGGAGTTGAAGTGTACCCTTCCCAATTGGATGCAGACAAAACAGGAAGCTTCTGGCTGCCATCTTATTTTTCGCAATGGATTGGCAGGAGTATCGTATTGCAGGATGAAGACGCAATAGCTATTTATCAAAAAGATAAGATCGATAAAAATCACCTGGGTGATACAAACCAATATGATCCGCCTGCCGAAAAAGCATTTAAGGCAACGCCAAATACTTTTTATGAAGCAGCAGGCCTTGAAGAGATGCGCTTATTGTATGGCCATCAATATGAGTTTAGGGTACGCATGTCTGATACTACCGGTGGCGGACCCACGAACGATGATGATCCTGTATATGCCGGTATATCACCCATTACGCTTTGCCACTTTTTAAGACATGTTATTCCACAGACCTTACATTTCGCAACACCCATACCCACAACAGACACAGATCTTTTTTCAGGCAATACCCTAAGTGTACAAAGACCTTTACTGGGATATCCAAGTGTGTTGTTTACCGGCGCGTACACTGATCCCGTGCAAAAATTAATAGATGACGGGAATACGATAATCAGCAGCGGCGGAACGATCAAAAGGGATATCGGGCTTTATGACCCCGACGTGGACAGGATGGAAATAACGGTAGAAGTGAAGTCATTGGGAATGGATACCACGATACGAAAAGAAGATCCCAAAGACGCGTATGCATTATTATATACAACAACCCGTGCATTTCCCGATGGTTTCGACCTTCAATTGGATGTTCCGCTTACATTTATAGATGCGCCTGTATTGAGTTTTGTAGGACCGGGATCGCAGGAATTACCCGATCTTGGATTAAATACTTCAGGCAGAACGAATATCGATGACAGGACAGATCTCGTATTGCCTACAGCAAGGGATATCAGGATCACCGTAAGAGCACTTACAAAAACCCAGCCTGGTTATTATGGAGGAACTAACCCTGATGGAACAGCCAGAACTGAATTAAAAGGAATGCCTTCTTCATTCGTCACCCGCAAAGCTGCGACATCAGAGCTTAATTTATTTAAGCCAACAGGCGATCAAATGATGATACGTGGAATTTACCTGCAGCCTGATCCGCCATTTACAGTTACTGCAGATATCAGCCAGTTGCTTGTGGCAAATCTTGCTGCTACCAACCAGGTACCGGATCTGATCCAGCGGCTGTCTACAGCCATTGGAACCGAAAGCAGGGGGATGTCATTAATAGGAAAACAAGGACAGCGTTGGCAGTTTGGCGTTAGTCGTTATATCAGGCATTCAGCAGCGCCCGATAATACCAGCATTACTTTCGCAACAAAGGATGATCTGCTCAATCATTGGGTTATCCCAATTACTCTTTTGATTGACAGGGACTGGACATGGGATGGTGTGCAGGTTGTAAGCGCACAAGTTTACAGGCGCACGAGATTCCTGCGTGACGCGATGAATGATATGGGAATTACTGATCGTGATAAATTCCTGAAGAATAGTGTATCGGATATTATGACAAATGCTGCCGTGGAGGCTGCTGCACCTGAAGAATTAGTTGGTGACCTTGAACTTAAAAACACGATAAATATCCAGGCATTGTTGCAACCCGATCGCTCCCAAACCTATTGTTGTTTTATAGATGCTGCAGAACCAAAACAAGCCGATGATACGAAATTCCCCGATGAAATATTTGTATCCTACCGCATCGTTGTTAATTATTTAATGGACGGCGTCGTTGTACCAAAACACGACGATGAGCTGCTGCTATTCCTTCATTTACCGGTAACGACGCAACCTGCACAGGTTCCTAAAATTGTAAGTGCGGGTATGGCTTTCAGTAAGTATATGAGGGATCTCGATTACGCCAATACGGAAACAAGAGAACGCTATTTATGGGTAGAATTTGAGCGACCACCTGCAGATCCTGACGATACATTCTTTGCGAGAATGCTTGCATATGCGCCCGATACATTGCTTGCAAACTGGGAACCCGACCTGTTAATAGCTCCGCTGGAACCTGCTTTGCCTATCGAGCCCGAGCCTATTCGCATCATCAGTTCCGCGAGCAGTGACGATGAAACAGGCCTTAGCGCAATGCAGGAAATGGTGCCTGCCGAAGATAGTAATGTACATTATTTAGTGCCGCTTCCGCCGGGCCTCCATGCGGATGGTCTGGAATTATTTGGGTTCTTTACTTATGAGTTCAGGGTTGGGCATAAAATTCCATGGAGTACCGCGCAGGGCCGTTTTGGAAGGGCATTGAGGAATACCGGCGTGCAGCATCCCGTTCCGCAACTCTATTGTGTTCCTAACCGGAATGAAGAATATATTTCAGTTGCAGCTCCTTATGCACAAACGGTATTCAACGGGCGCAATGTAACGGCAAGGCCCCCACGCACTGAGATCTGGGCTTTGTTATATGCACAGGTTACCATGGCAGATGACAGTGATGAACGCAATTTATTATTAAGTGACCGGAAGTTGGTCATTCCACATCCATCCAAATACTATGAAACCGGTTTCTTCAATATCAATACCAATTCGGATGCAGTGCCGCAAGGTGTAACGGTGTGGACAAACATTGAAGTGGAGAAACTTTTAGCTTTATATGGATTACCACTCGACAGTTCGCTAAGTGTATTGTGTGTGGAGATGATGCCTGGCTATGATAATTTCTTTGCCAACGAGCGATATTATGAAAGGGAAGCGGGGGTTTATGAAAACAGCGAGGAACAGGAAACGAAACCTTTATACAATGCTGCAGCATTTAAAAATATGGTACATGCCAGTAACGATGCGATCAACAGGACCAGGGAATATGTGTATAAGATCGATGAGAAGCGGGTGGATAGCGAAAAGCAACAGGAGTCATACCTGTATCAAAGCATTGCTGCAAATGACAATAGTGGCCCGCGCCCATTAACTACAGACCTTGGGAACTATAGAATTTTGAGAACATCATTGTTAGCGGCGGTGCCGGAGGTTTGTTGTACGAACTGCTGAGTCTCGATGACTCTTTTTTGGAATGTTTGCCTGCGGCAAATCACTAACACAGAGATACACAAAGAAGGCACAAAGTTCACAGATTCGCTTCGTGTGCTTTGTGCCTTCTTCGTGCAACTTTGTGGAACAAAAGATGTTGGGATGACGACCGCCAGTTCGAACCTTATTATGAAAGATTTAAGGCTGATTTTGGAATACTGATCTTTTGATAATATCGAACAAGGAACAAGGAATTTCGAATCTCGAAGGCCAGCCTCCGATCATTAATCAAAATTCCTTGTTCATTATTCGAAAGGGTCGGGATGATTACCGAGGGTTCGAACCTTATTATGAAAGAATTAAAGCTGATTTGGGAATGTTTGCCTGCGGCAAATTACTAACACAGAGATACACAAAGAAGGCACAAAGTTCACAGAGACGCTCCGTGTGCTTTGTGCCTTCTTCGTGCAACTTGGTGTAATAAAAAAAGTCGGGATGACTGGATTCGATTCCGCCTATTTTAAAGAAATGGCTCAAATTCTTAATTTTCCTAACTCATTGTTTACCACCACCTAACGTCACTTTACGTTGGGGGAGCAAAAATAGTCTTAGGTTTCTCCTTCAAAATGTTCGCTAATATTTCGCTAAACTTTACCTTTAAGGAAAAATAAGTAATGCAAAAAATTAAGCATAAACAGGCCTCCATAAGATTGAATAATACCAGCGTTGTTATCTACTATTCTTTTCAGGGCGAAGAGATGCGTTACCCGACAGGAGTACGCCTTGAATCTAAAAAAGATAAAGACGGAAAGTTTATTAGTTGGGATTACAAAAACAACCGATTAAAACTCCAGTCTTCCAGCGGTAACAAACCCAGCGACATCAAGATACTCGAAACCAAACAAAAGCGAATTGATGACCTATTAAACAGAGCAAACAGTTTAATCAATGATTACTTTGTGAAAGGCTCAATTATGTACACTGAACACCTTACTAACCTACTGGACAATGTTGAAGAAATTAATTACACTTCAGCCAACGCCAGTTTTTTCGAGTATTTCAAGCAGTTCGTGGAACGTAAACGGGACCTCTTCAATGCGAGGGGTAAAATTATCAGCCTTAAAGATTATAACTCAACGTTGTTATTGCTGCAAGATTTTGAAAAATTCAAAAGATATGATTTACGTATTGAGTACATAACCAATTTGTGGCTGGAGGACTTTGTAAACTATATGTCAACAGAACATCTCAAATTTTATGGGGATTACAAAGTCAGTTCAAGGGGAGGCATGGCAAATTCAACAATAAAAAAACGATTAGATATTTTGGCGGAGTTTGTTTCCTATCTGAAAGAATTAAAAGTTGTTACAACTGAACAGGATGAACTAGTACGGAAGTTTAAAAAAAGCATTAAGCGGCAACCAGTACATAAGGCGACACTGGATATTCAAGAGATTCATAAGCTTTATAAATTCAAGTTTAAACTTAGAGGCGATGAACAAATAAGAGACCTCTTTGTGTTCCTTTGCCTTACTGGCATCAGGTATCAGGATTTAGTAGAGTTCGACAAAAAATTTATTACGAAAAGAAAAGCAGGCGATGGTTTTGTTTATGTGAAAGCAGCAAGCAAAACAAGTCTGAACTATAACATACCTCTTAGCAAAATTGTGTTAGAGATTCTAAATAAATACAAATACAAGTTACCAAAAATTAGTGACCAATATGGGAACCGAGCAATCAAAGAAGCACTTAAAAAAACTAAACTCTTTAACGACTATACTCAAATAATCGACAAAGAAACGAAGGAGTATAAAAAAAGATACGAAGCAATTACTTTACACAAGGGCAGGGATTCATTCATTACAAATTTAGTTGACACCACCCCTCTCAATGAGTTAATGAAATATACGGGTCACCAAAAGCTATCAACACTACAGGGCTATATTGATAAAAAGCGACCCGTAAAAATGGAATATATCCAGGTTTTTGATATTAATTAATTCTTTCGAATTAAAAGGCTTGGGATTAAAATCAAATGGCTATGGGGACCGTAAAAAAATAGAAATTTCTCACTTCTGATGTAAATCTGGGTACTTAATATCAGGGTCACGATAGCTGTTTGGGTCTCTACTCATTTCTTTATCTATAATTTTCTCATTTCTCCTACGCAGTATTAAATCACATTCCATTCCACAAACCACATCACTTGTCATTTGGCCACCAATAACCACATGATGTCCCATGTATGTATTCTCATGGTAGTAATCACATTGCTTTCCGCACACAACACAAGTAGCGGTCGTAGATGACCTATTATCTGGCAAACTATTAGGGGAAGTATATGAGTCAGAACTATTCGATGAATTGGACGAATTATATTTATATATCAATCCACCGACAGCAAGACATAATCCAATCGCTAACGTAATTGCAAATGGCCCCCTGTCTTCTTTTTTTAGTGACATAATTTATAGGCTTTCCTACTAAGTTATAAAAAAAGTAATAGGTATGATATATCATACCCAATTATTTTTCGGAAAGCCTCAATTTGGGTGAATGAAGAATGAGGATTTTCTTATATCATTAGGGAGAAATATTACCAACTTCAGAAAGCAGAAGGGAATGACCACTCAGGCATTAGCTGATGAATGTGATATGGAAAAATCAAACCTAATTCCTATCGAAAAGGGAAGAATAAATACTACTGCACTAACTCTCCTAAAAATTGCTAACGCATTAAAAGTTGATGTTAAAGACTTTTTTGATTTCAATTAATCACCAAGGGATATGTGTTTCATATACCGCAAAATTTCATTTTCCGAACGAGATTGCAGCTAGTTGTTTGTGATTTTTATTATTTCTACAAAATTATCAAGATTGCCGATTTTCACAATGTCGCCAACTGTATGTCCAAGTAGAGAATTTGCTAATGGAGATTTGTAATATATTTTTTGTATGCCACTTGAATTCTCATTTGTGTTTTTCTCTGTGGTGACTAGTTGAACATGGATGTCTTTGCCGTTATTCATATATTTAACTTGGACTTTACTGTTTAGTTTAACCTCTTCAGTAAAAATCTTTGTTTGAACGGGTGCTACCTTTTCAATTCCCTGAATAGTCTCGTTATCTTTTTCAACATCAATGAAAGAAGTCTGGGAAACATAGTCTTCAATTATTACAATATCGTCAGTAAATGCAAACGCCGTATGAGAATGGTCTTTATAATTTGGAATCGAAGACGACTCTATGTGTTTAATAAAATCAAGAAGCTTTGTTGTTTCTCTACTCGAATTGCGCCACCAGTTTGTGCTCCAAATTCTATGAAATACAAAGCCATGTGCTTCCAATATTTTTTGCCTATGGCTATCATATAAATAAGCTTCCCTGCTCGAATGATATTTTGCCCCGTCACATTCGATTGCAATTTTTGGAACACCAACTAATTTTGGGTCATAAACAATGTCAATTCTAAATCCCGCAAATTGTAATTGAGGAATTAATTTTTCAGTCCCCAAATGGTCAGCTAAACATTGATAAACTTCTTCTTCAAAAGGTGATTCCAAACCTTCACCTTTGAAGATATCAATACCTGCGCTTTTAGGAGTGTTTTCAGCAAGACTTGTAAGAACTGATAAACGTAAATCGTCTCTACCTTCGCTTACCGCCTTGCAGTATGCTAAATAAGCATAAAATACAGCTCGCTTATTATTTGAGCCTTCTATCGTCAGGTATTCTTGATAGTTCATAAATACTTGTTCTGGAATAGAAGAACAGCAATAGACTTTAAACTTTGCTCTTGTAATAATTACGTTCAATAATTTGTAACCCTTTGAATGGTTTATTGGCCCAAATCTTTGAGCAAATTTTCTATCTTTTCCAATTCCGTATGTTGTGGAAAGAATAATAACATCCTTTTCATCCCCTTGAATATTCTCTAGGTTTTTGATAAACATCCCGTTCTCTTCTAACTCTTTAATTTTAGCATTGAACTCTTCATATTTTGAGAATTTTTGTCTTTCCAAAATTTTGCTCTTAATTAAATTTCGTTGAGTAATATTAAATGTTGCGACTCCTAAAGTTGGGTATTCCCCGTTTGGCAATCTGTTTATGTTCTTGTCAATTATTGCCAAAACCATTTCTGCCTCTGCCTCATTTGTATGTTCTGAAAAAGTTCCATTTACTTGAATGTATTTAATTGGTACATAGTCAAAGTTATTTGGTAAGGGCCTCAATCTTTGATTGTAAAAAGCATAATTCGAAAAGTCAATTAAAAATGGATGTCTAGAGCGATAATGAAAATCTAAATGTTTCCTTTGAAAGTTCAACTCAGCACCAAAGTCAAGTAAAGATTCACAGGACAGTAGGATATTATCCTTATCAACAACAATTTCATTTTCTTCCTCCAAATCTTCCTCATCTTCAACAGCACCATCAAAAACTTTACTGAAATAATTTGACGGTGGCATTTGATGTTCATCACCAGCAATTATAACTTGTTTCCCTTTTAAAATTGCTGGCAGGTTATCTTCAAGTCTTAACTGACTAGCTTCATCAAACATTACTATGTCAAAATACCCATTCATTCCTTTGAATAAATTACTTGCCACATCAGGAGAAGTCAGGATTATAGGGAAAAAGTTGGTGAAGAGATTTGCATCGTATTGAACTATTTGCCTTAGTGAAAGCCTTTTGAACCGATTACTGCTACGTTTATTATACAGGTTTTCAACTGAAAGATTTACATTCTTCTGCTCAAACTCCCTGGTTGTGTCTATTTGTTTTGAAAACCAAAACTCCTTGATGTATTTTAATTGCTCTTTTTCTAATCCATTCAAAGTTTTATCAAGTTCTTTATGGTCGTCTTCATTTGTGGGTAAATCCAAATTTGCTGAATTAACAAGCATTGAATTGAGATAGAAAATTAAAAATGACTTTTTCCAATTGCTTTTTTGTTTTAATTCGTTTACAATTGCTTTGTTTGTTTCAGACAAGCCATTGTAAAATTGAAACCATTTAAATTCTATAGTGAATATATCTTTCTCAGCCTTGAAGTATTCTATTTTGTTTCGGATAAGTGTCTCAACGTCTGTTATGAATTTGTAAAATTCTACAAATTTTATTTTTTCGACAGTCCAATCATCGGCTTGAATTTTACCCGCCAAAACATTTACTTGTTCCTGGAGTATCGGGAGGCTTTTGATTTCCACTTCGCTTGGATTCGCTTTGAGCAAACTTATCTGTTGAAATTCAGTTTGAATTTTAAATTCAAATTCGCCCCTGATTAATTCAACCTGTTCTTTTAGCTTAATTAAATTGGCTTTGTCTTCTGCAAATGTCTTACCACAGGTGAAATTCAATTTAATGTCTTTACTTTCAGCCAACTCTCTAATAAGTAATTGAAATAAAGAATTTGCTTCTGCTTTATAATTTGCGAATGTGGAATAAATAGATTCAAGCTTTGCTCTAAACTCAACCGAATTCCCCGAATCGCTCATGGCTAATTGCAAGTTGTCCAAATTGTTCACGTCATCTAAAGTATTCAAAATAGCACCTAACTGAAATGAATTAAATTCGCTCTCAATATTCTTATCAAAGCTTGTTTTAACAGCATTAATTTTATGCTCAAGAGTAAGCAGAGAATTTTTCTTTGCTTCCAAAGTACCGCCAAATTCGACTGGCGGTAAATCCTTTGAGCCATCCAAACAATTTTCAAGTTTTGAAAAATTACTGTGCAGTTTCAAATGGTCAGCAATTGTGTGCTTTTTACTTTTAGAAAAAATGGATAAAACTTTAAAACTGAGACTTTTTATTTTTACGTGATTTAATATGTCAGGGTTATCTTTATTGGCATTGAAAATAGTCTCGATTTGAGAAATATTTCGATGTATGTTTTCGAGCTGCTCGGCTAACTCAATATGCCTATAACTACAGAATTCTTTTTTTGTGGTAGAAGATAACGCACTCAATTCTGATTCTTTTGATACGATATTTTCAATGCGACTATTAACAGAAGCAATCTGATTTTTTAACTCCACATTTCTCAAATCAAAATATTCAGTTCGATTTGCTTCAAGTACTATTTTGATTAAAGCCAATTGCTTCGCATATATATCGAAGTCATCATTTATGTTTTGCTCAATTATATAGGGATTCTCACCTACGAGTTTTAATGAATTAATAAATGAAGTTGTTGCAATTGGTAAAAAATCGGTGTAAAATGTTTGTCCCTTTTGAGCAAGGTCAAGCAATGTATTTAATTCTTGTGTGGAATAGCTAAACAAATTTTTCTCAATATTCAAATTACTTTCTTCAGTGTTTCCCTTTATCTCGGCTAACAGTTCACCAACTACATAAGACCAAGATTTATTCCCGATGAGTTTTTGGTCGAGTTTTACGTGTTTTTTATTAATGCTTGTAATTAAATCTTTGGCTTTTGTAATTAAATTGTCCAAAGTCTCTTTTGAATAATTATACCTGTAACGTTTGTATTCAGATGTATCAACTCTTTCTCTAACGGAATCAACAACCACCTTGCGGTCTTTAACAATATCACGCACCAATACACAATGATAATTCAACCCTTTTTCAATAAGTGCGTTATACAATACCTCAAGTGCAGTTCTCTTCTCACACACTACAATTGTTTTTTTATTATTCTCAAGCGCATTTATCAAGATAGCAGTAAGCGTTTGACTTTTCCCCGTACCAGGAGGCCCTTGAATTAAAATGTTTCTCGTAGCCTCCAAGGAATGTAAAATACTTTGCTGCGATGGGTCTGTTTGAACAGATGAAATCGGCTGAAAGGTGTGTCCTTCTATATCTTCAAGGTCGATACTAAGCCCTTCAAGTTCCATAAGGTTCCCGTAATCATTAATAATATTTTGCTTTTGAACTTCGAAAATTGAAAATAAGCCGCCAAAGTCAATGAAGGAATTTGAAGAGTTTAAAGGAAGTTTGTCGTAGTGGGCTTTGTCACCAATTGATATAACTTTATCAAGCTTTGTTTTAAAAGTTTCTTCTAAATCATTGGGCGATGTTGTATTGACTGCTCTGATTAAATTTGAACATATTTCAATCAGTTCACTTTTACTGATTAATCCATCATCAAGCATATCGCTTGGTATCTGCTCAATCTCAATATTTGCATCGCTCTGCAAATGATTAATCAAAACTTCATTTATATAAATCGGGTCCTCTTCATTTCTTAATATTTCCCACGTATTAAATTCTTTGGTTCGTCTTATCCTTAATGACCAAATAAGGATTGGAGCCACTGTCAATTTATTGTCTGCTCTGTCTCGCCTTGCTAATATCGGAAAGCCAAAACCGAAAGTATTGATTCCTTTTTCAGATTCAATTGCTTCGGTTTGGTTGATGAGATTTTCAAATGCCTTTGTAATTCTAACTAGTTGAGATTGGTCTTCTTCAAAAAGAGAGTTCAGGTCAGGCACGTTGTCTTTCCAACTTATTCTGAATTTTAACGGCAATTGAGAAAGCAATGCATTTACAAAATTATCGGGCAAATTTTTGTCAATGTAGGATAGTCTGTTTAAGTCGAATTTATATCTCGAATTTGCAGGTATAGCATTTAAATGAACGCCTCTACGGTTCCCAATTTTGAGCCGCCTTTGAAGTTCAGTTAAAAGTTTCTCAGTTAATTCCATATTGTTGATAGTATGCTGTTAAATATAAGCATATTACTTTTTCTAGCATAAAACCATTTTGACGATGCACACGAAATACACAGGTTCATCCTGAAAAGAGAAGGGCTTTTTTTATATGTACTTTTTGGTACCAAGCTGGGTGTTTATATGTACTTTTTGGTACCGATACCAAACAATTTCAATCAATACGGTCCCCCCCTCCCCACCACCTTCATCGAAACATAAAAAAATAAACGGCGATTTACCCACCTTATCAGCGGTTTTTACTTTTGGCGGTATAGCACAACATGATACTGTAAACAAATTTCTTACGCAATTCCGCCAAAAAAAATGGCGGTGTGTCACATTGACCCAGGACGCAGAAAAATATTTTTTTAGAAAAAGTTGAGAAAAAGGGTCAAAACGCTTCACTTTTTAAAAAGTGTGCGTATTTATTGTTATGACACAGGTAAAACTCCCTTGTATGGACTTTCTATGTTTAAAAAATAACAATATGAGAAAAACAACATCTTATGAGAATAGAATCATTAAAAGAATTTATCAAGAGAACAAAAAAAAGTAGAAGCACGATTAACAGATTTTATAAAAGAAATCCAGAATTAAAGGCAGAAGTAAAATATAATAGAGGAAAGAATTACTATCCGACTGACCACGCCAGATACTTTAATTCTGAAATAATGTTTGATGACAACAAGTTGTTGCAGCAGGAAAATAAATCTATGAAAAATGTTATTGATTGTTTAATGGATAGAGATTCACTGCAAATGACACTTTGGTATAAGGACTGGTCTTATTTTTTTACAGTAGCGTACAAAGCCGAGCGAAATAAAAAATCCTGCTTCCGAATGATGCACGGTCTTTATGAAATGTTGATTGAGAAATATGGGGAGCGTACTGAAATACGTATTTTCTTTACGACAGAACCATTTGTAAACAGGAAAGGATATCACAACCATTTTGTTATATACATTTCCAACAAATCACTTGTAGAGGTAATTTTAGACGAAATAAGCCTGTATTTTGAATACGACAGAGTAGATTACAGTTTATACAATTGTTACAAGGCTGGGCTTTTCTATATGGTAAAAGAGGGGTTAGTAGCCGAGGACTGGGATATATTGGGCAACAACTTGAAGGATGACATCACTTTTCTAAACGATGAATTAGTTAGGCCTTACTTAGAAAACTGATGCGCTCTTTAATTTTCTCGATTTCCAATTTCAGCCTCAATATGCTGATGGCTTTTTCAATCTTTATTCTCATATCGGCGTCATGAGTATAATTTAGTTCGGTTTGTTTCAGGTTCAATTGTTTTTGAAGGTCACTACTTTCCATATTCGGTTTCTTTATAAATAGCTGCCAGTCCAAAAATAGATTATAGTCATACCACAGACCGAAAAAGTGGGCTAAAGGACCCCAAAAGGTTGTTTTTTGTCGGTCCAAAAATACCCACCCTAAATTTGGTATTTACAAAAAATAGTCTTATTTTTATTCTCATAAACATTGAGAATATGAAAGCACGTTATGTAAGAGTTTCCAGCCTTCGACAAAATGAGGAACGTCAGTTGGTCCGTCAGCATTCTGATGAGAAATTATTTATTGATAAGGTTAGCGGAAGCATACCATTTGAAAAACGCCCAGTGGCCCAGCAATTGCTTGACGCAGTTCTGAAAGGTGAAATTACTTATGTCAGCGTTAGCAGTATTGACAGGCTTGGACGGTCCACCTTAGACGTTTTACAAACCATAGACACATTCACTAATAAGGGTGTGGTTTTGAAAGTTGATAATCTGGGGCTTGAATCATTGTTGAATGGAAAAGAAAATCCGACATTCAAACTTATTGTGTGCGTATTAGCGAATATAAGCGAATCTGAAAGGCAAACCTTGCGTGAGCGACAGTTGGAGGGGATAAAAATTGCAAAGCTTAAAGGGACCTATAAAGGCCGTGAGAAAGGCACAACAGAAACACGTGATGAAGTATTAAAAAAGTATCAGCATGTGGTGAAGCATCTAACTAAGAATAACTTCACTTATAAACAAATAGCGAAGCTTTGTGATTGTTCTAAGAACACTGTAATTAAAGTAAAAAGAACACTGGAAGCAGCCTGAAAAAAATAGGTTTATATTATTTCCCACACACAATTGCAATACTATGAATGAGGATAAGCAAATACAGGAAATCATACAGGCATTAAAATACGCCGTTGGAGATATTCAGCACAATAAAGAAAGAACGCTATCAGCATTTATCCTTTGCGTTTGCTGTGTAGATGCGCTTGGTGCGTTAAGATATTTCAAAGGTAAATCCGCTGCGAGATGGGAGAAATTTGTAACTAATTATATGCAAGATTATAAAGACTTGGATATATACGACAAGTGCAGAAACAAGTTAGTCCATAATTATACTGGAAATAAAAAATACGCAGTGACAAATGACCCTACATTTACTAAACCACATGACACTATAAATGGCAAATTAATAGTGAATACTAATTATCTTATAGCCAGTATAGAGGCCGCTTTTGAGGTAATTAAAATAGAGCTTTTAGATGAAGATTCAGAGACGAGAAAAAACGCAATAAAGTGGGATAATAATTTCCCGTTTTTTAGACACACTACTATTTAGGGCTATCTATTTTAGAAGACTTAGCCAAGGAACTGGTTACACCCAAAACTTCCACTAAAAGAAGTAAGTAGTTATATGACGTTTGTTGTAATTTTAGTTAGAAAAAACTAATAATTATGTACACTATTGAACAATGCTTAGATGCCATCTTAGAGAAGCTAAAAGAGAATTGGAATAACAGCGGTGGCCGAAAGTATTTAGAGTGTGAAAAAATGATGACACAATTTGGCTTTGTCCCAGACTTCAGGAAGCATGAGTTCTTTATGCGTTTAATTGATAAACTAAGAAAAGACGACTATGCCGAATTTACAAGAAATGAGAAAGGGAATAGAGAGTGGATTGACTACTATCAACAGGAAACTTTAATAACAGTAGAGGGCTATTATTTTCTAATAAATGAGAATAGTTACGTTAAATTAAAACAGGCTAATGAAACCGCCTTAGACGTAAAGGATAATCGAGATAAACTTTTGGTAAGGGGAACTTGGTGGGTGGCTGGTGGAGCCTTCGCTCTTGTTGCTTGGGAGTTGATAAAAACTTTTGTTTTTGAGCGTCACTATTGGTGCGATTTCTAGGCAAGCGTTTAATCTACTTAAACATTCAATCATTCCAAAACACTTAACACGATATAGTCCCTTAATGAATTTTGTAACTTTTTTTATCCAGATTTAGTCTTCAAAATTGTTCGCTTAAAATTCTCTAATATAGTCTTATATTAAAATAACAGATTGAATATCAATCGGTTATTTTTATCCTCCGTCGGGATGACTGGATTCGAACCAGCGGCCCCGTCGTCCCGAACGACGTGCGCTACCGGGCTGCGCTACATCCCGAATTATAAAAATAACAAGACAAATTTAATTTTAATTCTCCTTTATCAAAAAGATCCAAACGAATTATTTTCGAAAGATAACCCCTCATAAGTATTTTTTTGTATATTTCTTCATTGAATTCACGATCTACAACTGCTAATGAAAAAATTCCCCGCCGAGTTTTCCGATTTCATAACTGATCCCAATAAACACCTGAAGGTGCCGCTGCCCCTGGGTACAAATGGTGATTACGTAAAGTGGTTTCCGTATATTGTTAAACCTTCGATGGCGAAAGAGGCAATTGTCTTGCTGGAAAAAAAATTGGAACCCTGTATGCGGATATATAATACGCCGATATCAAAGGAACTGATCGCCAAACTGCGGCGTAATTTCACTGAAGCATTGCCCAAAACATTTCATAATCGTTCGGTGACATTCAATAGACCGGGAACTGTTGCCGTTGCAGCAGCAAAAAAGATCGGGTTGTTACAAATGCTTAGCTCTAAAAGTCTTCACCGTTTTGCAGAAGAATATTCGGGGTATTCACTTGATCGCGAAAAAAGATACCAGGTGATCTATTACGCTACCGGTGATTATGTTGGCCCGCATAACGATCATCATCCCGAGGATTGGAACCTGCGTGACGGTTATATAGATCTTCATATTACATTGACGAACCAATTTGTGGAAAGCCAGTTCTTTATATACGAGCGCAATGGATTGCTTAACCAACAAGTGGATATTTCGATCCCATCAGGACTTACGCTTTCACGCTTGCCTTATTGGCACCAGGTGACACCATTGATCGCCAAAAAAGGTAAAGAAAAGCAGGCCAGGCGATGGCTTCTATTGGTTTCTTTTTCCATTACGAGAAAAAAAGATGGGTCGAAAAAACAGTGATCCATCTTTTAAAAGCATTTCGGTATTCATCATCTTTCACAGCTTTATCTTATTTTTAAGATATGACACCCGAACGATATCAACGCCTCACCGATGTGTTGAGCAAACGCCAGCCCGACCTTACTGTAGTGCTGGAAAATGTTTTTGACCCACACAATATATCAGCAGTTATGCGCACCTGTGATGCGGTGGGCATCCAGGATATATATATTCTCAGCACAAAGATACCACCTCACAAAAAATGGGGGGCAAAAAGCTCGTCCAGTGCAGCAAAATGGCTTAGCATTCACCAGTTCACCGATGCCAGGGAATGTTTTGCTGCATTGCGCCAACATTATAAAAAAATTTACACCACACATCTGAGTACAGACGCAGTGAGTTTACATGAATTAAACTTAACTGAACCCGTTGCCCTGGTATTTGGAAATGAGCATAGTGGTGTGAGTGAAGAGATTATCGCCCTGGCTGATGGAAATTTTATCATCCCCCAATTGGGCATCATTAAATCACTGAATATTTCTGTTGCCTGTGCGGTTACCCTGTATGAAGCATTCCGCCAAAAAAACAATGCAGGCCATTATGATAAAGTGAAACTGGATGGAGAAAAACTACAGCACCTGAAAAATGAATGGGGATTTTTGGAGGAAGAATGATATTTTGTTGTGAAGACTACCGTAGTTTTTAAAACTACGGTAGTCTTGCCCCTCTTTGCCTACCTTTAGCTTTTCAATACATTTTTTATGAAGAATATATTTCTCCCTTTTTTACTGTTTGCCATCACTGATCTTTCTGCACAAAATAAAAAACCCCTGGACCATACCGTGTATGATAGCTGGAAAAGTATTGGCGAGCGCATGATCAGCAATGATGGGAAATTTGTGGTGTATACCGTTGTTCCGCAGGAAGGCGACGGGGAACTGGTGATACAAAATCCGGAAACAAAATATAAAAAAGTAATTGCGCGTGGTTACAATGCCGTCATCACAGAAGATAATAAATACCTGGTATTTAAAATAAAACCATTCTTCCAGGATACCCGCCAGGCAAAGATCAAAAAGAAAAAACCGGATGAGATGCCTAAGGACTCATTGGCGATAATTGAATTGGGAAAAAATGACCTGCTGAAGCTACCCCGGGTAAAATCGTACAAATCGCCCGAAAAAGGATCTGGCTGGATGGCGTATCAAATGGAAAAACCCTTACCCGACAGTGCGGGTAAATCAAAGACTGCAGTATATGATTCCGTAAAAGCAAAAACAGACATGCTGCTGAAACTCGCGGATTCGGTTATACGCAGATCAATTGATTCCCTGAAAGGACGGATCAATAAAGAAGAAGTAATAACAGCAGCTCAAAAAGCTGCCAAAGAGATCCTGAAAAACAGGGATGATGAATTACGACTGCTTTACGGGTTGAATATAGATGCGGATGATGATGGTACAGCCGGAAAAACTGAAAACGAAGGAACAGATTTGGTGGTGAGAAGAATGAAAGATTCCGTAGAAAAAACATTCAAATGGGTAAGCGAGTTTTATTTTGATAAAAAAGGCACAAAGCTTTTACTGGAAACCACCAAAAACAGTAAGGACAGTACCAGCAAAGCGCTGGTATTGATGTACAACCTGTCTTCAGAAAAAATTGATACATTGATGAAAGGGTTTAACGAAAGTAAAAATTATGCTTTTGATGAAGCCGGAAACCAGGTGGCATTTGTTGCGGAAAGAGACAGCAGTGCAAAATCACTTAAGAAATTTTATAAATTATGGTATTATACAGGCGGACAGGATAGTGCAAAGATACTGGCAGAAAAAAATACTGCAGGTATGCACCCCAATACAACTGTCAGTGAAAATGGGAATATTATTTTCAGTAAGAACGGGAAGAAAATATATTTTGGCACTGTTGCTGTTAAGCCGCCAAAAGACACCACACTGGTAGATTTTGAACTGGCAAGACTGGATGTATGGAATTACAATGACGATTACCTGCAGCCGCAACAATTAAAACAATTGGATGCCGATCTGAAACGAAGTGATCTTGCCGTAATAAAACCAGGGGATGATAAAATTATTCAGTTAGGTGCCGATGATGCGGAAAGGATCACATTGGTTGATGAAGGAAATGCAGACTGGGTGCTGGGAGAGAGCAATAAGGGCAACAGGATAGAAGGGCAGTGGACGGGCAGGACAAAAACGACTGCTTATATCATCAGCACCACAGATGGTAAAAGAAAACTACTGCTGGCCAATTCATTTGCAAATTTTGAGCCTTCCCCGGGAGGAAAGTTTGTGTATTGGTATGACCCCGTTGCTAAAAACTATTTTACTTATAACGTTGCCACTGCTGTTATAAAAAATGTATCTGAAAAAATCACAGAACCTTTGTATGATGAAGAGAATGACGTGCCTGATTACCCGAATCCTTATGGAGTAATGGGATGGCTTGAAGGGGATAGTGCCTTGTATGTATATGACAAGTATGATGTTTGGAAAACAGATCCTTCGGGAATAAATGATCCAAGCGCCTTATTTGGACAGATGGGCAGCAGGAACGAGTATGTGATCAGGTATATACAGACCAACAAGGAAGAAAGATTCCTTTCTACAAAACAGGACCGGCTATATCGTTTTTTTGATAAAAAACAAAAAACTGCAGGACTGGTGGCATACTGTTTTGAATGCGATGACCTGTTCAATTTGCAGTTAAATGATGACGGGAAATTAATAAATATTCACCCGGTTGTGTATAATAATATTGTAAAAGCGAAGAACAGTGTTGATCATATTTATACAATGGAAAGCTATGGACTGTCACCGGATCTGTATTACGGAAATATTCTTGATGGAGCATCGGTACAGCTCTCCAATATCAATCCACAACAGGTGGAATACAATTGGGGCACTGCCGAATTATTCAAATGGAAAACCTATAATGGAAAGGAAACGGAGGGGATTGTGTACAAACCCGAAGGCTTTGATCCAACCAAAAAATACCCGATGATCTGTTATTTCTATGAAAAATTATCAGATGGGTTATACAATTATATTGCTCCTGCACCTACGCCCAGCCGTTTGAATATTTCTTTTTTTGTGAGTCGTGGATATATTGTTTTTGCACCCGATATTTCCTATACCACCGGCCATCCGGGCGATGATGCCTATAATTATATTGTGAGCGGAGCGAGGGCACTTGTTAAACTGGGCTTTGTGGATAGCACTAAAATTGGGCTGCAGGGCCAGAGCTGGGGCGGGTACCAGGTGGCATATTTAATTACAAGAACAAATTTATTTGCAGCTGCATGGGCGGGCGCTCCCGTTGTAAACATGACAAGTGCGTATGGGGGTATCCGTTGGGAGAGCGGGTTGAACCGGCAGTTTCAATATGAAAGATCACAAAGCCGTATTGGTGCAACATTGTGGGAAAAACCGCAGTTGTACATTGAAAATTCTCCTTTGTTTCAGCTCCCAAAAGTTACCACACCGGTTGTTATTATGAGTAATGATGCGGATGGAGCAGTTCCCTGGTACCAGGGTATAGAAATGTTCACGGCATTACGGCGTTTAGGCAAACCCGTTTGGTTATTGCAGTACAACGGGGAGGCGCATAATTTAGTGGAAAGGAAAAACCGCAAGGATATCCAGATAAGGGAACAACAGTTTTTCGACTGGAAACTGAAAGGTGAAAAACCAGGAAAATGGTTAACTACGGGCGTTCCTGCAACACAAAAAGGAATTGATTGGGGATTGGGAGTCGGGGAAAGAGTAGTTGATTAAGATTGGCGAACTGTTAATCCTCATTGCTATAATGTCATTGGGTCAGTAGGTCATTGGTCATCATTCAACAGTTCGTTTTCATTAATTCAACAAACAAAGGTTCTTCAAGGCACATTAATAATTCACTTAGATCAAAATAAATATTATCTCCCGCTCCGGGGCCGTTTGTAAAACAGCAGTACCATCTTCCGCTTTCTGCAAAAACATGTGAATAATGTAATTCTTTTAAAATATTGTGTAACAATCCCCCACTCAATTGGCACTAATTTTAAGCCACTTATCCTATGCTGGTTGTTCTGGTATAAGTTTTGTATTATCCAGTGAAATAAATGAGCTATGACACTTATGAGGCAATTGATGTACACTGTTATTCTTTCTTCCTTATTTTTTGCCTGTAAAACCAACAAAAACAAAATTCAATTAACTGAATCTTCCAGGTATGACCTGCTTCACCCCGAAATTATAAAGTTACCCGAAGGGTTAGCCGAAATTTCCGGAATTGTGTATTATCCAAAGGATAGTTCTGTTTTTGCAGAAATAGATGAGGATGGCATTTTATTCAAGATATACCTCAACAAAAAAGATGAAATAAAGAAATGGCGCTTTGATAAAAAGCACGATTTTGAAGACCTCGTTTTGCACGACAGTATATTTTACGTGCTGATCAGCAATGGCGACATCGAATCCGTGCAGTTTGGAAATGGAGATAGTATCAAAACCAGGACATCTCAATTTCCAAATGCCAGTAAAAAATCAAATGAATTCGAATCCATGTATTATGACGACAGCCTTCAGCAAATGGTACTGATATGTAAGAAGTGCGAGGAGGATAGCCATAAAATAGTATCAGCATGGGGATATAATATTGCAACCGGCGAATATACCCCGTCCATTTATACTATTGATGTGCAGCCGATAGCTCAAAAACTCGGGCTGGAAAAAATGAGGTTCAAGCCTTCTGCTGTTGCGATCAACCCCGTTACCAATGAATTTTATATCCTGGCCTCCGTTAATAAATTACTGGCAGTTACAGACCGGCAGGGAAAGTTAAGGGAACTGTATGAACTCGATCCTGCAATATATAAACAGCCGGAAGGCATTGCGTTTACCCCTTCGGGTGATATGCTCATCTCTAACGAATCGCATGAGACAGGCTTAGCTGATATTTTAATCATCAGAAACAGAAAGAAAGGGTTATGAAAAAGACCGGGATAGTCATATTTTGCCTGTTTGCATTACAGGCAACAGTTACTGCCCAGGACAGCATTCAGGCAAGGATCGTTTTGATCGGCGACGCAGGCCAGCTTACAAAGGGCAGGCATCCCGTTGTTGCAGCCGTAAAAAATCATATACCCATCGATGAAAAAACAACCATCGTCTTCCTTGGTGACAACCTGTATAAAACAGGACTACCCGATAATAGTTTGCCAACTTTTGCTATTGCAAAAGCACCACTGGATTCACAGATCCAGATCGCAGGAAAAAGCAAAGCCAAAGTCTATTTTGTTCCCGGCAACCATGACTGGGCAAATGGTGGCACGTATGGTTATGAATCTATCTTAAGGGTCCAATCCTATATTGATATTTTAGGCAATGAAAATGTGAATATGTTTCCACGTGATGGTTGCCCGGGCCCGGTAGAAGTTAAAATTACGAATGATATCACTTTAGTGATGATGGACAGCCAGTGGTGGTTACATGAGAATGATAAACCCGGTATAGAATCTGACTGTCCTTATAAGACAAAGGCCGAGGTATTGATCCAGTTAGAAGATATTCTCTCAAGGAATTCACAAAAACTGGTATTGCTTGCTTTCCATCACACGTTGAGGAGCTATAGCCCGCATGGCGGCTATTTTACCATTAAGGAGCATATCTTTCCTTTCACAGATGCTAATCCTAACCTGTATATTCCATTGCCGGTGCTGGGTTCTATCTATCCTTTAACGAGGGCCGTATTTGGTACGATCCAGGACCTGAAACATCCGCTGTACCAGGCCATGATGAATGCTATTGAAGGCGTAGTAAGAGGACATCCCAATGTGATCTACGTGGCAGGACATGATCATTCTTTACAACTGATACAGGACAGTGGCTACAATTATATAGTGAGTGGTGCTGGCAGTAAGAATGCGAGAGTATCCAGGGGTAAAAAAAGCCTTTATGCTTCAGCGGAATCCGGTTTTTGGACATTGGAAGTTTCCAAAAATAAAAATGTACAGGCCCGGGTGTATATCGTGGACGGGGATTCAGTAAGGATGGATTATACCGTACCCATCCTGGATTTTTCTAAAATTCGCATACCCGTTGCTGATAGTATTCACCAGGTGGCTTATGTTTTTAAAGACAAAGACACGGTGCTCGCCGCCGCCAGTGACAGGTATAAGGCCAGGTTTGGTTTTCGCGAAACTTTTCTTGGCGCCAATTACCGTAAGGAATGGAGCACTCCCGTGGCAATGAGGGAATTTAATATCAGAAAGGAAAAGGGGGGCCTTACTATAAAAAGCATGGGTGGGGGCAAACAAACAAAATCATTAAGGCTCATAGATAAAAATGGCACGGAATGGGCGCTTAGATCAGTTGATAAGGATCCGGAAAAGGCATTGCCCGCAAACCTGAGAGGCACGCTGGCCCAGGGTATTGTACAGGATATGATCTCGGCCAGTCATCCATACGCGCCACTTGTAATACCCGACCTCGCCAGGGCGGTAGGGGTGATCACACCTGATCCCGAATTCTTTTTAGTACCGGATGACCCGGCATTGGGTATTTACCGTGAAATGTTTGCAAATACTGTGGTGATGCTGGAAAACCGTGATCCGGGTTTTGTTGATACCAAGAGTACCAGTAAAATAGTCAATAAGATGCTGGAAGATAATGAACACCATATCGACCAGGAAAAAGTTTTGAACGCGAGATTATTGGATATGCTGATCGGTGACTTTGACAGGCATGAAGACCAATGGAAATGGGGAACGTCTGATACCGGGGTCGGGAAATTGTATTATCCCGTTCCAAGAGACAGGGACCAGGCATTCTTTAATTCTGACGGCCTCCTGTTAAAATTCTTATCTAAAAAAGAAATGCCTTTTTTACAGGGGTTTAAGAAGAAGATCAGGGATATCAATGGCTTCAATTACGTGGCAAGGGATTTTGACCGTTTTTTCCTGAATAACCTCGATGAAGCTGCATGGAAAAGGATCACCACAAAATTTCAACAGCAACTTACCGACGACGTGGTCCAAAAGGCGGTGACTAAATTTCCCCCGCTCATAGCGGGGCTGGATGCAAAGATCGTAGCGGAAAAGCTGATCAGCCGTAGGGATAACTTATTAAAGAATGCAATAAAATACTATCGATTCATCTCAAAACAGGTATCCGTAACCGGTAGTAATAAATCAGAATATTTCCACATTAAGAGATCCCCCCATGGCCTGCAGCTTATTGTATACAAGAAGATCGGTGATACGGATTCTGCAACCGTAATGTATAACCGTGTTTTTGATGATAAGGTTACAAAGGAATTGAGGTTATATGGATTGAACGGTGATGATAAATTTGAAATAGATGCGGATGTGTCCTCCAGCATCAAACTGCGGATAATCGGCGGTAAAGGCAATGATACCTTTGACCTGAAAGGAAACGTACGGAATTTCGTGTATGATCTTTCCACAGAAAAAAATGCTTCGATCCATCTCAGAAAGACCAGGAAGGAATTCTCATCAGATCCTTTGGTGAATGAATACAAGAGCACGGGTTTTCAATATACCAGGACCAGGTTCCCCCAGTTGAATGTAGGATACAATGCAGAAGACAGGTTTTTGATAGGTATTGGATTCTCCAGGAGAACCTATGGTTTCAGGAAAGAACCATTTGCAACCGATCAGCGTTTGGTAACATTATATGCTCCTCACGAAGGCGCTTACCAGCTAAAATATGATGCCGTCTTTAATAGGATCATCTCTAAAGAGGATATTGTCATTCATTCAGAAATAGAAAATCCAACATTGAATAACTTTTTCGGTTTTGGTAATGAATCGGTTTTTGACAAAACCAAGTCACTTGAATTTTATCGCGTACGTTATAAGTACTTTGAAACAGACCTGCTCATCCGGAAAAGATTGAATGATATTTTCCAGGTTTCAGCAGGCCCCAGTTATTATCAATACTGGAGCAGCTATAACGATAATGCGAATCGTATTCTTGGAAATCCTGCTGTGATCGGCAGCGATTCGGCAAGTATTTACGGAGTAAAACAATTTTTTGGCGGGAAAGCAAAAATGGATATCAGCTATATCAATAACGAGATCTTTCCAACCCGTGGTATCACCTGGTTCACAGAATTTACTTCCCTGCGTGGTTTTAATTCAAATACGCATGCACTTAATAAATTAACTTCCGACATGACCGTATATGCGAGTATAAAAGATCCGGGAACGGTGGGTGCAGTATTGCGTTTTGGCGGAGGACATATTTTCAGTAAGCATTACGAATACTTCCAGGCACTGAGCATTGGTGCCGATAATTTTTTAAGAGGTTACCGGAAGAACAGGTTCTCCGGTTCATCCATTGCCTATGCAAGTGCAGAGTTAAGAATAAAATTATTTAAGTCGCAATCCTATTTGTTCCCCGGTGATGTGGGAATGATGGGTTTCTATGACATGGGAAAGGTTTGGCAAAGAGGGGAAACTTCTAAAAAATGGCATGGCGATTATGGAGGAGGCTTGTATTATGTTCCTTACAGCCTGGTAATGTTATCTGCTACTGTAGGATTTTCACCGGAGGATAAATTATTCAATTTTACACTGGGCACAAAATTTAAACTCGTTTTTTAAAAGATACACATGGATGCAAATAATTTTTATAAAAAAACAGAGGAGTATGTCACTGACTTATTCAATAATAATGAAAACCCGGCACTGGTTTTCCATAACCTCGATCATACAAAAAACGTGGTGGAAAGGACAAAGGAGATCGCGGGGCATTATTATCTCAGTGAAAAAGATATGCTTACCGTATATGTAGCCGCATGGTTCCACGATACCGGCTACCTCTTCACCGACCCCGGACATCATGAGGAAAAAAGTGTGGAACTGATGCGGGAATTCATGAAAGGACAATCGCAGGATGAAAAAGTAGTGGATAAGATAGAAGAATGTATTCTTGCTACGCGGCTGCCACATCAGCATGATCAGTTACTTCAACAGATCATTTGTGATGCAGATACTTACCATCTGGGGACTAAAGAATTTAAAGACACCAATAAAAAAGTCTGGGAAGAGTTTAACCTGCATGGGACTGTGATAAGTAAAAAGGAATGGGCAATTAAAACCCTGGATTTATTAACGGCACACCAGTTTTATACAAAATATTGTCAGGACCTGTTAGATGACAGAAAACAAAAGAATATGAAAAAAATAAAGATCAAGACTGAAGAAAATGATAATGTAACCGAATCCTTCAGCCTTTCAGATATGGGGAAAGATAAGGCAAACCTGATGTCCAAGGGAATTCAGACAATGCTTCGCATGACATCAGGAAATCATCTCCGCCTGAGTGATATGGCCGACAGTAAGGCCCATATTCTCATTTCAGTAAATGCGATCATCATTTCCGTTATGCTCAGTGTATTATTGCGAAAACTGGAGGAAGTACCTTATTTGACCATTCCTACCATTATCTTTTTGACGGTGGCGGTAACAACTATAGTGATTTCAATTATTGCCACACTTCCCAAAGTAAGCAGTGGAACTTTTACGAGACAGGACATTATTGACAAGAAGACCAACCTGTTGTTCTTTGGTAATTTTTATAAAACTCCATTCGACGAATATAATGTTGCCATGAGAGAAATGATGCGGGATACGGATTACCTGTATGGATCACTCATCAAAGATATTTATACATTGGGCACGGTGTTAGGCAGGAAATACAAATTATTAAGACTTGCCTATAATATTTTTATGGTTGGAATAATTGTATCAGTGCTGGCCTTTGGTGTGGCCGCTTACTTTTTCCATGGAACACCGGTTACCAGTACGATCACACCAGCAACCGGTTCTCCTTTTTAATACCTTTTTATGTTACAGAACAGGGACCTCAGTTGGTTAGGATTTAACTACAGAGTTTTAGAGGAAGCTTCAGACAAGCAGGTCGCCTTATTTGAAAGATTGAAATTTCTTTCTATTTTTTCAAGTAACCTGGATGAATTCTTCAGGGTAAGGTATCCTTCTGTTATTGCACTTTCAAGGCTGAATGAGAAGACCAGGATAAAGGCGGGAATAGGAATGACAGATGATATTGCCGAAAAGATTCAACAAGAGGTGAACCGCCAACTCAATTTTTTCGGCACTGTTCTTACGCAGGACATCATTCCTGAATTAAAAAAGAACGGGATCGTTTTTTATTATAATACCCCCATCCGGCCCGAACACATCAGCGAGGTAAAAGAAATATTCCTTTCAAATGTGCTTTCCTTCATACAGCCGGTTTTTTTAGAAGGAAAGAATAGCAAAGCATTCATGCCTGAAAATAACCAGCTCTATTTTTTGGTCACATTAAAAGAGCGTGGCCAGCGTACGCTTCAACAGGCTATTGTAAACATCCCTTCCAATAAAATGAAAAGGTTTTTTGCGTTGACGCCTTTGGATGGTGAAGACTATGTGATATTCATGGACGATATCATAAGAGAGAACCTGCAGTATCTTTTTCCAAAATTAAAAATACTCCATGTGTACAGCATTAAGTTTAACAGGGATGCCGAACTGAATCTTATTGATGAATACAGCGGCAACATCCTGGATAAAATTGAAAAACAATTAAAGAAACGGGATATTGGCCTGCCCTCGCGTTTTCTTTATGAGAAGGGCATGCCCCATAACCTGCAATTATTTTTGGCTTCTGCATTTGCTGTGCAATTTGAAGACATGTTTGCCGGCGGCAGGTATCATCACCTCAGTGACTTGTCTTCTTTTCCGGCCTTTAAAAAAGACCTGTATTACAAAAGGTTGAAGCCGCTATCTGCCGTGAATATCACGGATGCCCCCGGTATCTTTAAGATCCTGGAGCAACAGGACCTGTTAGTGCATTTGCCTTACCAGTCTTATAACCCCGTATTGTCATTTTTTAACGAGGCTGCTGTGGATGCAGACGTAACAGATATTTATATCACCCTGTACCGGCTGGCATCAGAATCGCATATCGTTAATGCATTGATCAGTGCTGCAAAGAACGGTAAGCATGTGGTTGTTTTTATCGAATTAAAAGCAAGGTTTGATGAAGCTAATAATATTAAATGGAGCAGGATAATGAAGGATGCCGGGATCAAATTAGTATATAGCATGCCACAGATAAAAGTACATTCAAAGACGGCGATGGTAAAGAAAAAAGTTGCAGGTATGGATAAGTCTTATGCTATACTGAGTACCGGTAATTTCAATGAAATAACGGCACAGTTTTATACCGACCATGTTTTGATGACCTCGAATGCCGCTATAACCAATGAGCTGGAATTATTATTTGAATTCCTGCAAAATGGCCATACGGAAACAGGTGATACAGGAATAAAATTCAAAGAACTACTGGTCTCCCAATTCAACATGACTGAAGAACTGGAAAAATATATTGACGGGGAAATAAAAAAAGCAGGGAAAGGAGAACCTGCAAGGATCAGGATAAAAGTGAACAACCTGGAAGATCCAAACATCATCGGTTTATTGTACAAAGCGGGCAACGCCGGGGTGAACGTGGAATTGATCATCAGAAGTATTTGCTGTATTGTTACGGATATACCCGGGATAAGTGAGCACATCACAGTACGCCGTATTGTTGACCATTTCCTGGAACATACCCGCTTATTCATTTTTGGGACAGGCGAAGAAACAGTGGTGATCATAGGATCTGCGGATCTTATGACGCGGAACCTGCATCACAGGATAGAAGTTTGTGTACCGTTAAGGGATATCCGCTGCAGGAAAGAATTATTGGATTATTTTGAAATACAATGGTCTGATAACAGCAAGTCTGTACAATTGTTACCCGATCTCCGGTTTACAGCAGTGGACCAGCTTAACGGGCACAGTGTAAACGCCCAGCAAAACATTTACGCGTACCTGAAAAACAAGATATGAAATCTTCAACATCATCTTATTCGATATTTTCGAGCGTCAGTAAATACCGGTTCCGGACCATCCTGTACATTGCGATCTTCTGGACAATGATCGACATTGCGGTAACCCTGTTATTAAAGGAAAGTAATTCCAACAACCCCTTCAAATCCCTGCTGTACAGGGAAATAGCGGTTTTTATCATGAGTAGCGTGATGGGGTATTTGTTTGTGTTTACTTTAAGGAATGTATTTCGTAATAAGTCTGCTTTTGTCAATTTCATTTTTAAAAGTATTATCCTCCTTTTTGCGGCTTTCCTGATGAACTTTTTAGTTCATTTTATTGATTCTGTATTTATCATGGGCAAAGGTGCCCAACATGCTTTTGAGTTCTTCTTAAATGAAATAACGGGAACCAGGTCACTGATCCAGAAGATCCTGTACTGGCTTATCCTTTTCACCATCACGCAATTGTATATCGAGATCAATGAAAAATATTCTCCTGGTGTGTTCATGGATATTATTATGGGTAAATATATTCAGCCAAAGATAGAGAAGCGGATCATCATGTTCATGGACCTGAAGGATTCAACGCACATTGCAGAAAAACTCGGCCATGTGGAAAATTTTAAATTCATCCGCGATTTCATTTTCCATGTCTCTATGGCAATTATAGAGCATGATGGAAAGATCTACCAGTATGTGGGAGATGAGATCGTGGTGTCATGGCTGTTCGAAAAGAAAAATATCAATAAATGCATGGCTTCCATTATTGAAGCCCGCAGGAATCTTCAAAAACACAGCGATCAATTCCGCAGAAGATATGATATTGTTCCTGAATTCAGGGTGGGTATCCATATGGGTGATGTAACGGTAGGGGAGATAGGTGTAATAAAAAAAGACCTTGCGATGAGTGGCGATACCATGAATACTACAGCGCGTATACGCAGCGCCTGCAATGAACTGAACCAGAAATTCATCATGTCGAAAGACTTTATGGAGAACAGCGACCTCAAAGAATGGCAGGGAGAAAGTCTGGGAGTAGTGGATCTAAAGGGAAAGTCCAACGGCATTGAATTATTCTCACTCAAGATATGAGGGGCAATTGGCAATGAGCAATAAGCAATGAGCAATAAGCAATGAGCAATAAGCAATAAGTACGAAAATTTAAATCATTAAAATGTAAACATCCCTCCTCTCCGGCAGGAGAGGGTTGGGGTGAGGCGCAATAAGCAATTGGCAATGGGCGGTTAAAGTTTCGGTGTTTAGAAGTATATCGTGGCAATAACCCTAATCCCTAATTCCCAATTCCTAATTCCTAATTCCTAATTCCTATGCCCTGTTAATCATTACCTGCAACAATAAACTATTATCTACTATATGATCAGGAAGATAAAATCAGGAATGGATAAATTGTCGGGTGCTGTAGCATTGCTTTCAACTGAGTTGCTATTTGTATTTATTATATTTTTTATCTCCCTTGCATTTTTGATAGTTATGATCCGGCTGGTATTCTTCCAAAGTCAAAATGCTTTTGATCAAAAAGTCTTCGATTACCTGTTACCCTATGTAACACACACGCATACTGTTATCATGCAATGCATTACTTTTTTTGGTTCACACTATTTCCTGTTCCCTGCCTGGTTGCTGGTTTTTACCTGGTACTTTTTTATCCGGAAAAACAAATGGTTTTTCATCAAGCTGGTAACTATCGCTTTGAGTAATTTCTTGCTATTGTTTGGCTTAAAATTTTTATTTAACCGCACCCGCCCGTTGATCCCCCTTTTAAAAGAGGTTCCGGGCCTGAGTTTCCCGAGTGGGCATGCGTTTATGAGCCTTACCTTTTTTGGCATGATCATTTACATTATTTACCGGGATGTAGCCAATAAATGGTTGAAGTGGATCGCCATTATCATACTCGTGATAATAATATTCCTGATCGGACTGAGCAGGGTGTACCTGCGCTTACATTATGCCAGTGATGTAATAGCAGGCTTTTGTTTTGGAGTGTTATCATTAACGATCCTGATATGGTTGCTGGGAAGAATAGAGAAATTCAATGCTAAAAAAATCCCTGAAGTCATTAAGACATTAGGGCAATAGGTCATTGGTCATTGGTCATTGAGTCATTGAGTCATTGGGTCATTGGGTCATTGGTCATTGGGGCATTAAGTCATTGAATTGTCAAAGTGTTTTTCTATTTGAATAATGGAGCGATAATGACAAATGACTTTATGACCAATGACTTCAGATCATCATATACTTCTGCTTCCATCAAAATTTTCCAATTCTTTTGATACCGCATTTAAGAAAGTAGAACCCAGCGCACCATCAATGATCCTGTGGTCATAACTTAATGAGATATACATCATGTGCCGGATAGCGATGCTGTCACCCTGTGGTGTTTCAATAACCATGGGCCTTTTCTTTATAGCCCCCACGGCCATGATGGCTACCTGTGGCTGGTTAATGATCGGCGTGCCCATGATGCTTCCGAAAGTACCCACATTGGTTAAGGTAAAGGTTCCGCCGGTGGTATCATCCGGTTTCAGTTTTCCGCTTCTTGCTGCATTGGCCAAATTATTCACCTGCCTGGTTAGTCCAGCTAAATTCAACTGATCGGCATTTTTTATCACCGGCACGATCAGGTTGCCGTTGGGCAAAGCCGTTGCCATTCCAATGTTCAGGTCCTTTTTCACAATGATCTTGTCGCCATCAACTGAACTGCTGAGCCAGGGATATTTTTTTATGCACTTTACAATGGCTTCAATGAATAAAGGCGTGTACGTGATCTTTTCTCCCTCTCTTTTTTCAAAATCTTTTTTTACTTTTTCTCTCCACAAAACAAGGTTGGTCACATCACATTCCGCAAAACTGGTCACGTGTGCCGAAATATGTTTGCTGTCCACCATGTGTTTGGCGATCAGTTTACGCATACGGTCCATTTCAATGATTTCTACATTGCCGGTATAGATGGCGGGTAAGTTGTTTGCTGTTTGCTGTTGGTCGTTGGTTGTGGGTCGTTGATCGTTAGCCGTTGATCGTTGGTCATCATTGCTCATTACGATAACTTGCTGGCTTGCAACTCCCGACTCCCGGCTTCCGACTCCCGGCTCTGAACCCATCCCTCCCGACTTATTCGCCACGTATGCCAAAATATCTTTTTTACTCACTCTTCCATCCTGTCCGGTACCAGGAATATTTTCCAGTTCAGCCATACCAATGCCTTCCTGTTGTGCGATATTTAATACCAGCGGAGAATAGAATCTTATTTTATTATCGGCTCCCTGCTCCTTACTAACTGCCGACTGCCCACTGTCCGAAGGTTGATACGGAACTTCTTCCACAAGCTTTGCTTCTTCGTATTGTGGCTGGGCCACAGGGTTTGTGGGCTGGTTATTAGATACCGCAGCATATGCACCCACTCTAATTTTCGCGATCACGGCACCAATGGGCACCACATCATTTTCATTAAAAAGAATTGATTCAATTACGCCTTCGGCAGTGGAGGGAACTTCACTGTCTACTTTATCTGTGGCAATATCCAACAGGGTTTCATCCTGCTTTATAGCATCACCGGGCTTTTTGTGCCATTTTAAAATGGTGGCTTCCATGATACTTTCACCTAATTTCGGCATTACCAGGTCAACTAAACTCATCGTGATTGAATATTTTAGATTGAACCTGCCTGACGGTAGGCAGGTATTTAATATTTTGTTACCAGCATTAGTTTTTCATGTGATCATTGTTGTGTCACTCACTTGTACTGCAGTGCAGATAGCAGCAATAAGCAAACAACTTGTTGAACAGGCCAAAGGTAATTATTTCCTTGTGAAAGTTGTTAGGCTACTTGTTTTGCGGTAGTGGTCAGTTTGTCATTCTGACGAAGGAAGAATCTCAACGTGAGCACATAGAGATGCTTCGTTCCTCAGCATGACAGGACAAATCGGAAATTTCGTTTTTCAAACTGACCCACTACCTGTTTTGCCCTTCAACTTAAAATGCCCCCTTTTTTATTAATACTTTAATTGCAAAAGCATTTATAGTAGCCACATAACTATTCTTCCAAAATGAATTTCCGTAACAAATTCAATGCATTAACTGCTGTTAACTGTATATTCCTTATCCGGTCGAAACGAAAAAATAATTTTTGAGTAACAATTCTTTCACTATCACCTATAGCCACCCATACCGTACCCACTGGCTTTTCGGGCATACCTCCATCCGGCCCCATGATACCGGAGACCGCGATCACATAATCCGATTGAATATTTTTTAATGCGCCTTTCGCCATTTGTATTACTATTTCTTCACTCACTGCCCCTTTTGATTCCAATATCGTATGATCCACCTGTAAAAGGTCTTCTTTGGCTTTGTAAGAATAACTGATCACGCTGCCGTCATAAAATTTTGATGAGCCGGGGATAGAAGTAAGGAGGTGGGCAATATAACCGCCGGTACAACTTTCGGCTGTGCACATTGTTTTTCCTTTTGCCATCAGTAATTTTCCCACTACTTTTTCCAGGGGCTCATCTTCATTGGTCACGAGATGATCTTTTACCAATGATTGTAATTTTTCAAATTGATGTTCAATTTCTTTTTCAATGGCCGGGCCTTCAAAACCGGTAGCGGATAGACGCAGTCTGACCATGCCGTAATTGGGCAGATAGGCCAGCCTGGTATGTGCAGGAAGGGCTGCTTCAAATTCCTTTATCAGTTCAGCCAAAAAACTTTCGCCTACACCGGCAGTCAGTAATGTTTTATGAATGATCACCGGGAATTGGAATTCTTTTTGGAGTATCGGGATCACATCACCTTCCATCATGCCCATCATTTCATGCGGCACGCCGGGCATGCTTACAAATACTTTTCCTTCTTTTTTAAATAACATTCCGGGAGCAGTTCCTCTTTTATTAAGTATCACTGTACAATTATCCGGCACTTCGGCCTGCAATAAATTACTTTCAATGATGGGGCGTTTCAGTTTGGTAAAAATATTGATCACATTTTGCCTGGCATCTTCATGTACGATCATTTTGCCGCCGAAATATTTGCATAATAATTGTTTGGTGATGTCATCGGATGTAGGCCCCAGGCCACCCGTAATCAAAATGATATCGGCGTGTTGCTGTTCTTCATCAAGTGCCTTCCATATATCCTCCCATATATCACCAACGGATACACGCCGTATCACATGAATGCCAGCTTTGTTCAGTTCCCGGGCCATCCAGGCGCTGTTGGTGTCAATAACCTGTCCTATCAGTAATTCATCGCCGATGGTAATGATAACAGCCTGTGTCATATTAATTTTTAAAACATTAATTTTAATGCAAGATAGGTCAAGATGAAAACATTGAATTTGTTTATTGGTTTACTGGTCAGTATGCTTTCTTTTGGGCAGAGCATAGAAACCCGTTTAGCCGATGCTGTTAAAAGATTGGAAAAAGATGAGCAGTTTAAGCACGCCATACTTGCCATGTATGTAGTGGACAGCAAAACGGGCAAAGTAATGTATGATAAAAATTCACAGGTAGGACTTGCGCCCGCGAGTTGCCAGAAAGTGATAACGAGTGTGAGTGCATTTGAAATGTTGGGGAAGGATTTCCGGTATAAAACGTCTTTGTCAATTGATTTGTACCGGCAACCGGGTAATTATAATGGTTTAATAACGGTGCATGGAAGTGGTGACCCTACTTTAGGTAGTTGGCGGTTTGATTCCACAAAACCATCTTATATATTGGATAAATGGTGTAAAGTGATAAAAAAAACAGGAATAAAAAAATTCCATGGAGTAGTAAGACTTGATGATGTAGTTGGTTTGGATGATATGAGTATGTTACCGGATGGTTATATCTGGCAGGATATTGGGAATTATTATGGCGCAAATACCTGGCTGATCAATTGGAGAGAAAATCAATATGATATAAAATTTATGCGGGGGTCGGTAAATCAGGTCTCCACAATAAATTCAATATTCCCGGAGATGCCATCGCTGAAATTTATTAATTCCGTGACGATCGGCGAGGAGGGTTCCGGTGACAATGCCTATATCTATTGTCCACCCTATTCGGATATCGCATTTATTAAAGGAACTATTCCACCAAATAAAAATGATTTTACTATTTCTGGTTCAATGCCTCATCCAGCACTGGTTTTGGGTAATGAAATGATAGAAGAGATGAAAAAAAATAATATTGACACGGATTCATCTTTTGTTACAACCAATGCAAATTGGCGTGTTGGTAATGATGATAGTTTTAACCCGGTGATCAATGAAAGCATTCAATACTCCCCAACTTTGGATTCAATGAATTACTGGTTCCTTAAAAAAAGCGTGAATTTATATGGAGAAGCATTCCTTAAAACCATTGGTCGTCAAAACGAATATAAGAATTCAACCGATGCCGGGGCAGAGGAAATAAAAAAATTCTGGAGTAAACATGGCATTGAAAGATCAGCCTTGAATATCATCGACGGTAGCGGCCTATCATCAGCCAACCACGTTACCACCTATGCATTGGTAACCATCATGCAATACGCAAAGCTGCAAAACTGGTTCTCCTCTTTTTATGCAGCACTTCCCGAACTGAATGGAATAAAAATGAAAGACGGGTATATCAATGGGGTAAGAAGTTTTACCGGCTATGTTAAAAGTAAGACAGGCACCGAATACACTTTTTCTTTTATTGTAAATAATTTTGACGGGAGCGCCGGAACGGTTCGTGAAAAAATGTGGAAGCTGCTTGATTTTTTGAAGTAACTTCATACCCTAACAGGATCTAAAACCAAAACTATATTTTATGGCAGAACAAAATGTAAAAAATCATGGCCGCTATGTTCCATTATACCATTTTATTGCTCCTGCTGCGATAGGGTATATACTTGTGAGTGCAGTCATTAATTTAGTTCATACCTGCCGTAATAATTGCGATGGCACAGGCAATGCTATAATAGCCTGTTTGACAGGTATAGTATTGGGTATCTTATGGGCTTATTCCCGCACTTTCGCTTTAAAGGCACAGGACCGTGCCATACGGGCAGAAGAAAACCTTCGTCATTTTGCAATGACCGGCAGTTTACTGGACAGCCGCCTCACAATGGGCCAGATCATTGCCTTGCGCTTTGCCTCCAATGATGAATTTGTTGCCCTGGCGCACCGGGCGGCAGAAGAAAACCTACAACCCTCGGATATTAAAAAAGCTATTCAAAACTGGAGGCCTGATAATAACAGGGCTTAATGGAATGGATAAAGTTTTCAATTCGAAGCATTAAGTTATTCAATGGATAATTGGTTAATTGATAATGGATAATGTTTTCAATTCAAAGCAGCAGGCTATTCAATGTATGATGTTTTCAATTCGAAGCACTAAGCTATTCAATGGATAATTGGTTAATTGATAATGGATAATGTTTCCAGTTCAAAGCACTAAACTACTCAGCAAGGAGTAATGAAGTTAAAAAATTATCAATTAATCCATTATCAATTATCCATTCAATTATAAACTTCCAAAGTATTTAGAAAGCTTTTCCTTCAACGCCTCCGGCATTTCACACCGCTTCATCGTTTTGGCATCCACAAAGAATAAAGTAACCACCCCTGTATTTAATAATTCATCCTGCTGGTTATAGATTTCTGAATGAAATACAATTTTAAAATGGGCGGGCATTTCTTTTAAAGTGGTTTTCACTGTGATCAGGTCATCGTATTTTGCCGGCCGTAAAAAACGGCTGTGTATATCTACTACGGGCATGATGATTCCCAACGCTTCAATTTCTTTATACGTATATCCTATCTGCCGGATGGCTTCCGTTCGGCCGATCTCGTACAATTGGGCATAATGTCCATAATATACCACCCCCATCTGGTCGGTGAGTGCATAATGAATGCGTATCTGCGTTTCAGTAATGAACATTTTGATAATGGATAATGGGTTAGTTGATAATTGACAATGTTTTCATTTCAATGGTTTAAGCTATTCAGCAGGAGTAATGAGTTTTAAAAACTATCCATTATATAACTTTATTTTCCGATCATGCTATCCACGCTCACACGTCCGGGCCCCACCAGTAATAAAATAATATAGCCGACGAGATATAATGCTGCCACCTCGGCCTTACCAAAAAGGTCTCCGCCCCAAACTTTAAATATCACCACGCACATTCCTATAATTAATGGTATTGCGGCCAGCCTGGTGAATAACCCCAATATCAAAAATAAAGAACAGAAAAATTCAGCAAATACGATCAGTGACAGAGACGCCGTTCGGCCAATTCCCAAAAAATTCATAAAATCTTTCTGATAATCACTGAAGTGAATTAACTTATAACCATGATTCAACATTAAAATGCCCACACTTAATCGCAGGATCAGCATAGTGATATTGAAAGTTCCGGCCGAATACTTTGTTGATAATAATTTTTTCATTGTTTAGTTTTAAAAATCTGAATTTATTTACCTGGTTCTTACCCTCTAAGTAAGGGCATTTCGGTTATAAAAATATTAACCTTCTATCTTGTTTTCTCTGTGCTTCTGTGCCCTCTGTGGCAATTTGAATTTATTTACCAGGCCCCAAACCTCTCTTTGAAAAAAAAGAGCAGCATTTCGGTTATTATGAAATTTATTCTAAAAGTTCCGCTGCGTTTTCTAAATAAAAATCTTAATCTTCTATCCTGATAAAGCATCCTTCGCATTGATCTTCTTAATTTTTTCTCTGTGGTTCTGTGCCCTTTGTGGCGATTTGAATTTTATTTTTCGCGCCCCGGCATTTCTTTGGCAAAATCTTTTACCATTTTTTTAACAGCATTGTAAAAATACATTCGTTTTGTTTACGTCAGTTATCCACTTATACACAATCAATTTGGAACGGTGTTTGTTACAGTGGGTTATCAGGTAATTTTACAACCAGTAAAAAATGACAGCAATTAACAACATGATCAGACAAAAAATTACATTACTGCTCATCACCGCAGTGTTTTCTTTCCCTGCTTTCTCTCAACCCAGCCACGCCGTCACTGATCCCGAAAAAAAGTTCAAAGACGCAAAAGAACTTTTTGTTAAAGAACAGTACGCCCTGGCCTACCCGCTGCTGGCGGAGTTAAAGGCACAATATCCGGATAATTCAGTGAGCGATCATACTTACCTCAATGATGATGTGAATTATTATTATATCGTTTGTGAACTGCAGTTGCAGCAACCCATTGCTGAACAGGAAGCCAAACGCTATATTGATGTGGTGAATAATGAGCCCCGCCGGCAACTGACGAGCTATTATCTTGCGAAATTCTATTTTACAAAAGAAGATTTTGAGAACGCGATACTCTATTACGAAAAGGCAGGGCTGGATAACCTGGACAATGCCACGATCGCAGATGCCAAATTTGAAAGGGCATATTGTTATTTTAATCTTAAACTTTTTGCGGAAGCAAAACTTTTATTTGATGAGATACGCCAGCTCCCGGATAACAAATATTATATTCCCGCCAACTATTATTATGGCTTTATCAGTTTTAATGACCACCAGTACAATGAAGCACTGCGTGCCTTTAAACTCGTAGAAACACAGGAAGAATATAAAGGGGTGGTTCCATATTATATCGCCGAGATATTATATTTCCAGAAAAAATACGATGAAGCCCTTCGTTACGGCGAAAGTGTGTTGAGCAGGGGTGGGGTGCTTTACTATCAGAAAGAAATGAACCTGCTGATCGGGCAGTTGTATTTTGAAAAAAAGGAGTATAAAAAAGCATTGCCTTTAATTGAGTCTTTTGTGAACAAAAGTGAGAAAGTAAGCAAGGAAGTCTTGTATGAACTGAGTTATTGTTATTATGATGCCGGTCAATGCGATAAAGCCATCGAAGGTTTCAAACAACTCTCCAATGAAAAAGATTCCATGGGGCAAAACAGTATGTACCTCCTGGGCGATTGTTATTTGCGAACCGGCCAGAAAGAAAATGCCCGTAATGCATTCCAGTATTGTGCCTACAACAGTTCAAACAAAAAACAACAGCAGGTTTCGCGTTTCAATTATGCCAAGCTTTCCTATGAGCTGGGCTTCCAGGATATTGCGCTTAAAGAAATGAAAAGCTACCTCGCAGATTACCCTGGCAGCGATTATGACACCGAAGCAAAAGAGATCGCCGTAAGCCTGATGGCCAATACCAATAATTTTGATGAAGGGTTGAAATTGTACGAATCATTTGACAAGCCTACTGCGTCTATGCAGAAGGTTTATCCCAGGATACTATATGGCAGGTCGGTGGAATTGATCAACGACCAGCAGGTGAATGAAGCCGATTCCATGCTCACAAAACTGCTGCAATTGCCCGAATCTGCCGTACATCCATACGCCAATTTCTGGAAAGGAGAGATCGCTTACCGCAATAAGAATTACGATATGGCTATCCGGTATTTAAGCCTGTACCTGCAGGCCATTACGACTCCTCAGGGTGAAGCCAATACCGCCGCAGCGAAATACGACCTGGGGTATAGCTGGTTACAAAAAGAAAATTATAAGAAGGCCCTCGATTATTTTGAACAGGTAAGTAAATCGGCAACGGTTACGTCTTCTTTCATGGAACAGGATGCTTATGTACGAAGCGCCGATTGCTACTTTATGCTGAAAGATTTTGCAAAGGCCAATAGCATGTATGATAATGTGATCAATAGCGCATTACAACAAAGCGATTATGCCTTGTTTCAAAAAGCAATGATCGCCGGGATAAAAAGTACTGCAGAAAAAATAAAGACCCTTAACAGCCTCACCCATCTCTATCCAAAAAGTACACTGGTGCCGGATGTGAATATGGAGGTTGCTAATACTTATATCGCTGATGAAAAATTCAGGGACGCCATTCCTTACCTGGGACTGGTTTTAAATGATGCCAATGCAGGCGGATTAAAACCCAGGGCATATTTAAAATTAGGCTTAAGCTATTATAACAGTAACAATAATAAAGAAGCGTTGGATAATTACCTGAAGTTGATACAGCAATACCCGCAATCGCCTGAAGCAGACGAAGCTTTGGATATCATCAAAAATATTTACGTGGAAGAAGGCAAACCAAATGAATATGTGGAACTGATGCAGAAGAACGGTAAAAGTATTTCTGTGAGTGAGGCTGATTCATTGACCTATAGCGCCGCCGAAATGAAGTACAATGCCAATGATTGTAAAACGGCAATTGTCGCATTCGATAATTATTTATTACAATATCCCGATGGCGCTTTTGCACTGGATGCGAATTATCAGCGCAGTGATTGTTACGATAAAAGCAAAGACTGGCAGAATGCACTTACCGGGTATGCTTATGTAAATAGCAAAGGATTGAACAAGTATTTTGAAAAAGCCACGCTGGAGGCTGCAAGGATCAGTTATTTTGAATTAAAGGATTACGCATCAGCAAAGAAATATTTTGAATCATTGGCGGTCGGTGCAGTGAACCAGGACAATCAACTGGAAGCATTAAGAGGATTGGTCAGGTGCTTTTATCAGCTCAAGGATTATGCCCAGGCCAATGATGCCGCCAATAGTTTACTCACTAAAAAGGGGATCAGCACAGATGATAAATCCATTGCTTTGCTGGTATTGGGAAAATCTCAGCAGGCAAATAATAATTGCAATGCAGCTATCATTTCTTTCAAGTCGGTGGCCGCCATCAATAATGCTGCCTGGGGCGCAGAAGCGAGATACGAGATAGCGCATTGCCAGTTTAGCATGGATAATTTCGCAGCCGCAGAAAAATCTGCATTGGCTGTTATTAAAGAAGCAGGTTCTTATGATTATTGGGTAGAAAGGAGCTACATTTTGCTGGGGGACAATTTTATGCAACAGAAAGATTATTTCAATGCAAAAGCCACCTATGAAAGCATCGCAAAGAATTCGGTGATCCCCGAATTAAAAGCGGAAGCCCAGGAAAAATTGAATAATGCAACAGCAGAAGAAAAATCAAGCTCGAAAATCAATAATTAAAAATTAATAATGAAGCACTTCAAAATATATAGTATGTTCAAATTTAAAAGCGCGTTATTGCCTATTGCTTATTGCCTATTGCCTGTTGTGAGTTTTGCCCAAAAAGACACCACCAAAAGAACTACCATAGACATTATCTCTTCCTATAAACCCGTGCTTCGTAATTCAGTAAAAATAAATTTGGCGGCCTCTCAAATGAAAGCAGATTCAACACATCCTAACCTCACTTATGATATCCCGGCACAGAATTTATTTTACAGCTACCAGGCCATTCCCATAAAACCTGTGGCATTGGCAATGGACAGCAACCTTTACCTCGGGCTAAGAAATTATCTGAAAGCAGGTTTCGGAAATTTTTCAACAGCTTATGTGAGCGGTGGATTTAGTTTTGGGGATGGTAAAAAAAGCCTCGCGAACCTATATGCTGATTATCTTTCCTCCAAGGGAAAGATACAATTCCAGGACTATACCAAACTCACCATTAAAGCTACCGGCAGTTATTTCATGCCTAAAAATGAAGCTTATGGCAGCGCCACAATAAGTCAGACTGATAATTATCTCTATGGCTACGATCATAGTGTTTATAATTACAAGACAAAGGATAGTATCCGAAACCAGTTCCAGGATATCAGCCTGCGGGCCGGTATCCGCAATACGGTTGCCATGGATTATGGTATCAGTTATAATCCAAATGTGGAGGTCAGCAGTTTTAGTAATAAAAATAAATTATCAGAAAGTTCATTGGTCCTTAACGCGCCAGTGGAAAAAAAATTCGGAGATGTTTTTACAGCTAAAGTGGAAGTCAGGGCAGATATCACTTCCTATGCTACCAAGGGGCTTCTTCCCAACAATATAAAGTTCAGTAACAATGTATTCCAGGTAGCGCCTTCACTGGCGTATGCAACCCCTGTTTTCAGCATCAACGGCGGCATCACGCCAACCTGGAATGACGGCAAATTCGTGTGGTTACCTAACGTATACGCAGAAGCGCAGATACCCGGAAAGATTTTCATGCTGGAGGCGGGTTGGGTGGGCCGTTATACCAAGAATACCTTCCGGAACTTATCGGCCATGAATCCTTACCTGGAAACCATTACTGCAGAAAATAACACCAAAGAGATCGAATATTATGGTGGTATAAAAGCCACAGTGGGCAAGCATTTCAACTTTAGCGCCAAGGCTGGCTTCGTTCATTTTATCAATATGCCGTTCTTCATTAATGATACCGCTTCCGATAATAAGGCATTTGTGGTAAGCAATGAGGCCAGGGTGAATGACCTGCGCGTGCATGGCGACCTCAGTTATATCAACCAGGATAAATTTACGGTCACTGCCGGATTGACTTTCAATGGGTACACCGGTATGCAAACCAATGCCAAGGCCTGGAATACAGTGCCGATGGAGTTAACAAGTTCCCTGCGCTGGTGGGCGTTTAAACAGGTAATGCTGAAAGCTGATTTTTATGCTTTTGCAGGTGGTAATTACCTGGCAAACGGCAATATTGCCAAAAACTTCAAGGGCGGATCCGACCTAAGTGCCGGAATGGAATTCAAAGTAAATAAAATGTTCAGCGCCTGGCTAGACGTGAATAATATACTGAATGATAAATACGAACGCTGGCACAATTACCAGGTATATGGACTGAATTTATTGGGAGGCGTAAGGGTGAATTTTTAACGTCATTGCGAAGCCGTTTTTGCTGAAGGCATAAAAACGGCTGAAACAATCTCCCATCTACGAAGCAGGATCATTCCCTTTAGCGTCTTTGCGGGGAGTAAAGCAATCTCTCACTCATGAACGTCTTTGCGAGGAGGAACGACGAAGCAATCTCTCATTTATGAACGTCTTTGCGAGGAGGAACGACGAAGCAATCTCCTGTTATGAAGCAATTTTTTTGTAACAAACAGCTGTTTTTCATGGCATCATCCTTGTGTCACTCACTTTTACTGCATACCTTTGCGCATCATTTTCGTTGCTATCGGAATAAATCATGCACCTGCTAATTGCTTCATATCTTTTTCAAAATAAAACCTGCCCCCTTCCGGGCCTGGGCAGTTTGTCGCTAACTACTGCTGAAGCAGGGGCAGACCTCAGCAAGAAAATAATTACCCCACCAACCCCTTCCATACATTTTGTACCAGGCGAGATCAATGCAACTCCCTTACTGTCTTATGTTGCGGGCAAGACGAACAGTGACAACTACGAAGCAGCAGAAGCATTGGATCATTTTTGTGATCATCTCAAAAAGGAGATCAGCACTCATGCTGCTGCAAAGATAGAAGACATTGGCAGTTTTGTTGTCGGCAGCAATGGCAGTATCAATTTTGTTCAGACAGAATTGCCGCAGGTTTTTTTACCACCGGTAACGGCTGAACGCATCATTCATCCGCCGGCAGAACACGATATACTGGTAGGTGATAAGGAAACTACGAATACGCAAATGGCAGAATATTTCATTGAGGACCCGGTAAAAAAAGACCGCTGGTGGATTTGGGCGATCGTATTAGGCCTTATTGGATTGACAATATTATTGATCTATTTTGAAGACCCGGATAGCGCTGAAGGGTTTGGAAATGTAATAAAATTATAAATCATTCATGATCCATTATACCAGTTGTCCTGTTTGTAAAAGCGAAAATATTCAACCTAAACTTTCCGCAAAAGATCATACCGTTTCTCAAAATGAATTTCCCATCTGGCATTGTAATGCTTGTACGGCAAGGTTTACGCAGGATGTGCCTGCACAGGATGCAATAGGCGCTTATTATGCATCGGAAAATTATATTTCCCACAGCGACAGCAGGAAGGGATTCATCAACTCGTTGTATCACCTCGTACGAAAACATACCCTTCGTTCAAAGAAAAGACTGGTGATCAAAGAAACAGGGATGATTAAAGGGGAGATATTGGATATCGGTTCTGGAACGGGTGCTTTCCTGCACAGCATGCAGGAAGCAGGCTGGGGAATTACCGGGGTGGAACCTGATGAAGTCGCGGGAAAAAAAGCAGCGGAATTATATGCTGTTCAGCCCATACCATCCTCAGAATTATTTGAACTGAGGCCCGGAACCTATCATGCTATAACCCTATGGCATGTACTGGAACACGTGCATAACCTGCACGCGTACATGAAGCAAATAGAGACCTTACTTGCACCGGGCGGAAAATTATTTATAGCCGTTCCCAATTATACATCGCATGATGCTGCTGTGTACATGCAAAATTGGGCGGCATATGATGTTCCCCGGCACCTGTATCATTTTTCCCCGCAGAGTATGGAGCAATTACTTAAAATGTTTAACTTAAATCTTTTAAAGGGTAAGCCCATGTGGTTCGACAGTTATTATGTAAGTATGCTGAGCGAAAAATATAGGAACGGCAAGGGTAATATCTTCAGGGCAACCTGGATTGGCTTTATCTCTAATCTAAAAGCAATCGGTAATAAAAAGAAATGCAGTTCGGTGATCTATGTAATAGGTAAGTAGGGAATAGTAAGTGGTGAGTGGGTAGGCACCCACTTTTCATCAGGAGAAAAAAAGTAAAAAATTTAAGGGTCTTTGGGCCCCTCTCCTTCAGGGGAGGGGTTGGGTGAGGTTCTACTTCAACACTACCTCAAACATCTTCGGCCAGCGTTTACCCGTAATGTATAGCTTTTTACTGAGGCTGTCATAAGCGATACCATTCAACACATCCGTTCTGCCTGGAACGATCTGATTTTGAAAATACTTTTGTTGCAATCCCGGTAATTCTATTTTACCCACTACATGCCCGCTGGAAGGTTCTATTTTTACAATAAAATCAGATTGGTACACATTGGCATACACAAACCCATCGATGTATTCCAGTTCATTTAACTGTTCAACCGGACCTCCGTTATCCGTAACCCCGATTGTGGTCTTTACTTTAAAATCTTCGGGGTTTACAAAATAAAGATTGGAACTTCCATCGCTTACGATCAGGTCTGTTCCGTTATTGGTGAGTCCCCAGCCCTGGTAAGGCCATTTTAATGTCTTGATGGGTTTATCAATATTATTCAGGTCATATACATACACAATATTGTTTTCCCAGGTCAATTGATATATCTTACCCTTGAATATATTTATGCCTTCGCCAAAAATTTTATCACTGCCCATCATGTGTTTCTTTTCCACCTTACCGGTTTTAAGATCGGTTATTCTTAGTGAAGAAGTTTCATAGTCGCCCGTACCTTCATATAATTTACCATTGTACAATTGCAGGCCTTGTGTATAAGCGCTAGTATCATGGGGATACTGGGCCACAATAGTATAATCAATGATGGGTGTTGCAACCGGTATCAATGTATCATCGTGATCGGGTTCTTTGTGGCCATTGCAGGCTGCAAATAATATTAATGCAGCTATTACCGGGTATTGCTTCATGCGTTGTTTTTTCATTGTACCCGCAAAAGTAGGGAACTGTTTTTGCTGTGGGCCATTTTACCTTGTAAAATATGTAATTCTTTCGTTAAAACCTTTTTTGAAGCTTCAAGCTGCAAGGGGGTAGCTTTCGGTTGAAAGTACCTGAGCTATTCCAGGAACTATTTTGAGTTCGTATGCTTATCCCCTGGAGCTAGTTACCGTGTCTGTTCTTTTATAAACAACATTCCGCTCCTTCAAATAATCCATAATATAATTAAAACAATGTTCATCCTTACCTATTAATTCCGGTGGAAAAACTCCTTTTTCAGTAAATAATTTACTCACCAGCATGCTCACTGCAGCCGTACAGGCATAACCGGTAGTTCGGCTCATGGAAGAAGTTTGTGTAGCAGCATCATATTTATCAAACAATTCATAACAGATCGTTTTATCGGCACTGATCATTTTTATTTTCATTAGTGTGAACTCTTCTTCCGTAGCTCCCAATTTCCATTTATCAAATAAAATGGCTGATGAAAATTCCAGTGGTGAAATTTCCTGCCCCTTGAAGCTAACCGGCACTTTATCAAAAAAACCGGCGCTCAGCAATGCCTTCATCAGGCCGATATGTCCCGGGTAGCGCAATGTTTTTTCTTTCATATCCGGGATATGGTTCATCGTGATCAGTAATGAACGCAATCCATCCGTATTAAAGGACTCCAGTGTTCCGATATGTTCAAAGTCGATCAGTTCTGCATCACTCAATGCAGGTTTGGTAACGATACAACCATTTTCCACATAACGAGCGGGGCGGGTATATTCTTCCAGCACATCCATAGGAGAGAAAGGCGCTTTGTATTCAAAGGGTTTTTTTCTTAATTTGGGCAGCCCGCCCACGAGGCATTCAAAGCCGGTTATTTTCATTCGTTCATTGTAATAACCCAAAATCAGGTTGCTCATTCCGGGTGCCACACCACAATCCACGATCGCTGTTACATGATTTTGTTTGGCCAATGCATCCAGTTCCAGTGCATCTTCAGAAAAAAAAGATATATCCACCACATTTTTTTTTGCGTTGATGACGGCTTCCAATGCCTGGTATCCCATAAAACCCGGTACAGCGCTGATCACAAAATCAAACCCCGCCAGTAAAGTATTATAATTCGGGTAATCACCCAGGTCGGCCCTGATCGTTTTAATGGAAGGGTCTTTTTGTGTAAGTAACTGTAACGACTGTCCGCTTACGTCAAAAGATGTAACGCTGTATTTTTTTGCCAGGTCAATTGCCATGGCGCGGCCTACCATACCGGCACCTAATATTCCTATTTGCATGATCTAATAAGTTTTTTTTGTTTTATAAAGTTTCACTAAGAATGTACAAAGTACACAGACGTCACAAAGTGCCCGATGTGTATCCCAGCCTACCAGCGCAGGTCTGTGAAAATATTTGCTTGGTCAAATGGAGATTAGCTATACCGAGGTCCCATTCATCATAATAGCAATATAGGCAGAGTGCCTGTAGAAATGAGCGTATGTTTTTTGTATAACCAATGTTTATTTGTTTAGGTCAGTTTATGCACTGCAGTCAGTCGTAGCCTGGTCTATAACAGACAAAAACCATTTGCCATTGAGATAGATCATGTAAAATATGATCCCGTCTCCCTTGCTCCCGGTAAAGATTATTTTCCGGCTGTTCTGCTCAACGTATTTAATTGCAGATACTATTTTCTTATTCGGTTTTAGATCTTCGTTTTTTACCTCAAATGCAACAATTTCGCTTAAGGGTTTATATTTTTTTACTGAGTCGGCGATATATCCTTTTTTGCTCCACACCGATTCCCCGCAATCAAAAGAAGGAAGTTTACCGTATTGCAGGCCGAATTTTTTTTGGTCGGCTGTGGAAATATGGGTCCAATCAAAAACAGAGCCTTCCAGGGTACCGAAACTTTCTTTGCCGTTAATATATTTCAAATTCTGGTACCGGTCATAAACCCCCGACCTGTAAATGATATAGACTCCATATATGCTGTTGATATTACTGTTCAGCAGGGATAATTTTTTCTGGGAAATGCTCTGGATTACCTGGTCGCATGCTTTTTTAAAATCAATCTCTTTCTGGCCTTGGGCCTGCCCCTGAAATAACAGGCAAGAGAAAATAAGAAGAAGGATGAACTTTATCTTGCCCATAGTTAAGTTAATAGTTTAGTTTTTAAATATAACACTTTTCGAGGCATATCTTTATTTAACCATTTATTAGCAAGATTGGCTTTATTTTTGTGCAAATCTAGAAAACAAAATATGAAAAGAAAAATACCACTGTTTTTTGCCGCTTTGATCTTCACTTCAGCAATATCGGCGCAGGGTATTAAAGGTTTACTGAACCGGGTGAACAGAAAAGATACTTCAGGAAAAGCAACAATACTGAACAAAATAACAAACACTGCTCCCTCCACAGGAGGTAGCGGCCTTGGTAATGATGATATAGTAAGTGGTTTAAAGGAAGCATTGCGCGTGGGTACGGACAGCAGCAGCAAACGCCTCAGTAAAGTGGATGGTTACTTTGCAGATGCCGCGATAAAAATTTTAATGCCACCAGAAGCACAAAAAGCAGAAAAAACCCTGCGAAGTTTTGGCATGGGTAAATTGGTTGATAAAGCCATACTCTCCATGAACCGTGCAGCCGAAGACGCTGCAAAAGGAGTGGGTGACATCTTCTGGAACGCGATCAAACAAATGACCATTACCGACGCTCTTCAGATTTTACGTGGTGGCGATTTTGCAGCAACTGATTATTTAAAGAAGACCACCACTGTGGTACTCACAGGAAAATTCAGGCCGGTAATTGACGCCTCCCTGACAAAGGTAGACGCTACCAAATATTGGAAAGACGTTTTTACCGCCTATAATAAATTCTCCAGCAGCCCTGTAAATACCGACCTCGCAGCCTATGTTACCGAAAGGGCATTGAGCGGTTTGTTCTATAATATCGGGCTCGAAGAACAAAAGATCCGCAAAAACCCAGCTGCCCAGGTTACGGATATTTTAAAGAAAGTGTTTGGTGGAAAGTAATAGTTGAATTGCTAAATGGCTTAATTGTTATGTATTCATTTGGCTTGAAGATTCTTTCAACAATTCAACAGTTAAACCATTAAACGATCATCTTACCACATTACTTTTTCACCTTCAACTTTGCTGCATTGAATTCCCTTTCACCTGCTGCTGCATTTAATTTGATTGCATAGATCATTCCGTCCTTGTCACCATTGGCATCTGTTTTTCCATATAACACTTCTTTGTTTGCTGAAAGCTTCAGCGAATACTTATCCAGGCCCAGCAGGTCATCCGGGTCATCTTTTGATCTGCCTTCAAAATAAATATCATTTGTTGCAGGATTAAATGACCCTTCCACATATTCTATCCCTTTTCTTCCTTTTTTTTCTTTGTAGTGATTTGTAAAAGAATGATCGCTGCTGTCCGTGGCCAGGTAGGTCCATACCAATTCACCACTCACCTCGACCTTATTTTTTATGGTTATTTTAAAAATGCCGGTAAAGAGGTCATGTTTATTCATTTTGGACCATTCGCCTTTGTAATATAACTGGGCATTGCTCTTGTATAATAAAAAGCAAAGGAAGAAAAACAGCAATAGTTTTTTCATAATTTTTTTCCTAAATGTAAAAACTATTGCAGGCAAATACAAATTAAAAACTGTAAATACCTGTAAGGTATAATACTGGCAGGTTGATATGTTTACGGTAACAGCACATTGTTTATTTTATAAGCGAATACATTTCCCGCAGGTATACCCATATTTAGTAAACCTGCCGGAAAAGAAGGATCAGAAGCTCCGACTAACTGAAAGCCACCACTACCGGTCATGAGCTGTATCGCCTCACCCTGAAGGGTGGTGAGTGAAGTTTGGTGAACAAGATCATTGGCAAAATAATTCTTTGCCACCACATGATATAAGAGGATCTGGGTAAGCGCGGTGATATTTGCTGCATCAATACTTGCTATATCCGGGTAACCTGCATTGATGAAGGCGTTGTTGGTTGGCGCAAACAATGTGTAGGAGCCACTTGTAAGGCTGGCTGCAAGGTTTGTGCGGGTAAATGCTTCAGCAAAAAAACTAAGGCTGTTGTCTGCTGCAATGGCTTGTGCCAGAGAAGCGACCGGTAAATTCACGAATTGCGTAAGCTTATAAATGGAAGATGTGCTTACGGTAACGGGTACGGGCGAAACGGCAGCTGCGCCATTAAAATACAAAGCAGTTGCAGCGCTGTCGGCATAGATGGGTACGTTAAGATTGGTAACAAAGGGCAACTGGGCGTTTGCAGTTCTGCTGAGGTTTATTCCACCTGGAATAGTGTAATACTTTACAATAGAATCGCAGGCTGCCTGGCTTAAAGTGCCTGCAATAGCTGCAGATATGCCTCCATTTACAAATGCACTGTCATTCGGCACAATAACTGCCATTGCTTTATTAATGAGGCTATCATCGCCCGAGGTCCTTTCTATGGTAGAAAAGATGGTGAGCGAAGGGTCATTTTGAATGGTGGATAATAGTGTTACAGCAGTTGCCGACATTTCGCTTTTTTTGCAGCTGTTAAAAGATAACAGCATGCCAATTGCAAAAATGGCCGTGTTGATAACGATTTTTTTCATGATGTAAAAATTTAAAGGTGAATGAATATTTTTTTTGACAGGATGAGGCGGTAAGGTTTAAACCGAAATCCTTATTGGCAAATGTTTAACTATTGTTAACAGGCTTGTATTCAAAACAAATTGGGTTGATGCAGAAGTTCATATTTTTAAGGGGTATATCCAAACGAATAGATTTTTACAGCAACGGTATAATAATAATAATGTATCGTTGTATATTCACTCCCTAAAACTAACTTGATGAAATATTTTTTTGTGACCCTCTTTTTTTTTATTGTTTCATTTTCATTGAATGCACAGGATAAGGACGCTTATTTCCTGTCTCATCCCTGCCTTACACCCGATGGACAAACAGTGATATTCAGCTTTGAAGGCGACCTGTGGAAAGCCGGTGTAAAAGACGGACAGGCTTCAAGATTAACGGCCATGCAGGGTTATGAGACCAATGCAAGAGTATCTCCTGATGGAAAGTGGATCGCATTTACGGGCACTCAATTTGGTAACCAGGATATTTTTGTAATGCCTGTTGCCGGGGGTGATATTAAACAGATCACCTTCCATAGCGGGGCTGATGTGGTAAGCAGCTGGAGCTGGGATTCGAAATACATTTATTTCAACAGTAACCGTTCGGGGCAGGTTTCGGGTTTTAAAGTAAGTGCTGCGGGCGGTAATGCACAACGCGTGTTTGGCAATTACTTTTTTCAATTTGACCATAATTTACTGGAACATCCCACAAGTGGTGAAATATTTTTCAATGATACCTGGGAAAGTTCCAACCAGGCCCAGCGTAAACGGTATAAGGGGCCCTTTAACCCCGACATCCAGTCTTATAATCCTCAAACAAAACAATTTAAAAAATACACGAACTGGATCGGGAAAGATTTTGGGGCAACTATCGACAGGAATGAGAATATTTATTTTATTTCTGATGAAGCCAACGGAGAATATAACCTGTATACTTTTGATAATGGGAAAAAAACAGGGTTGACAAAATTTTCTTCTTCAATAAAAACCCCGATAGTAAATGCCAATGGGGGTAAAATTGTGTTTGAAAAAGACTACCAGTTATGGTTATACGATGTGGCATCTAAAAGAGCCGAAAAATTAGCCATCACCATTATGCGCAACAGTGTGTTGCAGAAGGATAAGGATTATGATATTAAAGGTAAGATCAGCGATTATGATATATCACCGGATGGGAAAAAAATAGCTTTTACTTCCCGTGGAGAGATCTTTGTAAGCGATGTGGAAGGCAAATTTATTCAGCAGATCACGAAGGGCTCGGCTGAACGGGCAAGAGAAGTAAAATGGCTGAGTGATAACAGGACCCTGCTTTTCAATCAGACTTTTGAAGGTTACAGGAACTGGTTTACCATATCGGCCGATGGGAATGGTGGTTTAAAGCAGCTGAGTTTCGATAAAAAAGATAACCGTGCCATAGCATTTAATAAAAAACGAACCCTTGGCGTTTACCTGAGCGGCCGTGATGAACTGCGGTTGATGGACCTGAAGACCCTGCAAAGTAACCGGATCGTGAATGACGAGCTATGGGGATTTGATAATTCGGACCCTTCTTTTTCACCGGGGGATGAATACATTTCGTTTACGGCATACCGTGGTTTTGAAGAAGATATCATGCTGTACAATATGCAAACAAAGAAAACGATCGATCTCACCAATACCGGGGTATCGGAATCAAATCCCACCTGGTCGGCCGACGGGAAGTACATTTATTTCAGTTCTGCACGTTTTAAGGCTTCCTATCCATTTGGCCCGCAGGATCCCAGGATCTATCGCCTGCCCCTCGAAAAATTAGATGATCCTTTCCGTTCCGATAAGTTCAACGATCTTTTTAAGGAAGAAAAAAAAGACACTTCAAAAAAGGCAATAACGGTTACGGATAGTGGAAAAGTGACCATTGATATGGACAGGATCATGGAAAGGTTGGAGCAGGTGGGGCCTTCCTTTGGTTCGCAGAACCTGGTGGCGGTCATTCAAAAAGGAGATAAGACCACGGTATTGTATAACAGTGACCACAGCGAGGGAAAAAACGCTTTATGGAAAACGGTGATAGAGCCATTTGAAGAAAACAAAACGGAAAAGATCTCGGGAACAGAAGGAGGGGGTGATGTAGTGGGCGTGAATGATAAATATTATGTTTCATTCCGGGGTATCCTTTCCAAATTAAACCTGGACGCGAATAAAGCGGATCCCATTGGCATGAGTTATACCTTCCGGAGAAACCTGCAGGCAGAATTTGGCCAGATGTTTGAAGAAGCCTGGGCACAAATGGAAGAAAATTATTATGACGGGAATTTTCATGGATTGAACTGGGTGAAGACCAAAGAAAAATACCAGCTTTTCATCGCTCACCTGAATAACCGGGCCAATATGCGTATACTCCTGAACGATATGTTGGGAGAACTCAATTCATCGCACCAGGGCTTTGGTACATTTGGCGATGATGAAAATATCAGCCTGCCCAACCGTACTATGGAAACGGGAATTATCTTCGAAAATGATGCCCCGTATACCGTAAAATATATTGTAAAGCGAAGCAATGCCGACAAGAAAAAAATTGACATCCTGCCCGGCGATATCCTGCTGAAAGTAAACGGGGAGGCCGTTGACAATAACACAGACCGCAATTATTACTTCAGCAAACCGTCCATCGATAAGGAGATGAAACTAACGTTTACGCGTGGTGGAAAAGAATTTGATGTAAAGATCCACCCGCAAATTTCGCTCTTCACCAACCTCTATGATGAATGGATCGACCATAACCGGCAACGGGTGGATGAAAAGAGCAACAACCGCATTGCCTATTCCTGTATGAAGAATATGGGAACCGGCGAACTGGAATCCTTTATCACCGACATGGCAAGGGATCTGAATAACAAAGGCGCGCTGATCCTTGACCTGCGTTATAATACGGGCGGCAATGTACATGATGAAGTTTTGCGTTTTCTGGAGCAGCGTTCTTACCTGCAATGGAAATACCGGGATGGAAAATTAACGCGGCAGGGTAATTTTACACCCAGTGATAAGCCCATCGTTTTGCTTACCAATGAACAATCCCTCAGTGACGCCGAAATGACCTCACAGGGTTTTAAGGCATTAAAGCTTGGAAAAATTATTGGCAATGAAACCTATCACTGGATCATTTTTACCAGTGGCACTTCACTGGTGGATGGTTCAACCGTTCGTTTGCCCAGTTGGGGTTGCTATACCCTTGATGGCAATGATCTGGAAGCCACAGGAGTGCAGCCTGATATTTTAGTGGTCAATACTTTTGAAGATAAGATCAATGGGCGTGACCCGCAAATTGACCGGGCAGTTGAAGAAATATTGAAACAATTAAAGTAACGTGGGTCATGAAAAGCCCGTGAACTTTTTTTAGCCGGAATTGAATCCTTGTACCGGATCATTTATTTTGTAGAATGAATAAAATAGGAATTGTATTTTCCCTGTTGTTAACTTTTAACCTGGCTATTGCCCAGGATAATTATGAGATACAGGTGTATAGCTCACCCACACAGGATAAGGGCACTGCTATTTTTGAGCTGCACAGTAATTTTACTTTTTCAGGAGAAAAAAATATTGTTGATAAGGTACGGCCTTCATTTCATGCGCTTCATGAAACACTGGAGATAACACAGGGGGTCAATGAAAATTTTGAGATAGGTTTTTATCTTTTTACCAATTATACAAACTCTTATGGATATGCATTTGTAGGTTCGCATATACGTCCCCGTATACGTGTGCCGGAAAAATGGAAATGGCCGGTCGGGGTAAGCCTTTCGGCCGAAATTGGTTTTCAGCGGAGGGATTACGCCCCGGACAGTTGGAGCGCTGAGATAAGGCCCATTATTGATAAGCAATTCAAACATTTTTATATCTCGTTCAACCCAACGCTTGGTATTAGCCTAAACGCCGGTGCAGATCATACCCCTTCATTTGAACCGAATCTTAAAACTTCTTATGCTATTAATAAAATAGCACTGGGACTGGAATATTATGGAGATATCGGGCCAGTGAACCAGCAGCCGGCGATCAGTGAACAAAACCATGCAGTTTTTGCAGTGGCCGACCTGGACATTGATCCAAAATGGGAAATAAATTTTGGGCCGGGTTGGGGACTAACAAAAGTCACTGATGGGTTTGTATTTAAGATCATATTGGGAAGAAGAATCAACTGGAAGAAAAAAAACTGAATGCTATATTTTTTCGGGCGTAGTTTCTTAATTGACGAATTATATAAAACTGGTTCGTGATCACGAAACAGGTTGAAGCATAAATAAATTAAAAGCTTTTTTTTATTGTGGTAGTCCCTTTAACTGCGGGAGCCACTTTAACTAATTTAACATTTTTATCAGCAGCCTTTATCGTAGTACCTTTTACCGTAACAGCTTTTACAGTAGTGCCTTTCACGGTAGTAGTCGAAGCAGTATTGTTTTTAACCAGTTTAACTGATGTATTGTTGGTTGTAACCACATTGTTGGATCTTACCTGTGGGGTAGTTGTTTTTTTTACAGGAGTGGTCTGCGCTTTTAAACCGCCAACAAATAATAATGTTCCCAGTGCTGCAACTATTTTTTTCATAATTTTATTTTTAGGCTGAAACAAATGTATGTTTTTTTACAATTAAATTAGAATTTCACTGTCAATTTATTAAGATGTTATTGGGGAAATTTTTTAAAAGAAGGATCATTGAAAAGCCGCCCTGCCTTTATGTGGATAACAGCGCCATACACGGGAGAGGCGTTTTTACACAAAAAGCATTTGAGACCGGTGAGATCATTGAACGATCACCGTTGGTCCTGATCAATGAAGCTGACAGCCAACTCCTGAAAGAATCCATGCTGTATGATTATTATTTCACAGTAGAAAACAGGAAAACACCGGTAGCTTTTAGCCTGGGGTTTGGTTCCCTGTATAATCATGCCGCACCATCCAATGCCAGGTATAGCATTGATCTTTCTTCAGCGCTCATCATTATTATGTGCCACCGGTTTATCCGGGCCGGCGAAGAGATCACCATCAATTATAATGGTCACCCGGAAGACTACTCACCAGTAACATTTACAAAACGTGACAGCTAAGCAATGAAACCATCTCTTTATATTAAAAACGTAAAAGGAAAAGGTCGTGGAGTTTTCAGCATGGAGCCAATATCCAAAGATGATATCATTGAAGAATGCCCCCTGATTGTGCTGCCCGCTGAAGATTATCCCATTGTATCTTCCACGCGCATGGTTGACTACAGTTTTTTTTTCGACATGGAAAAAAAAGAACTCGCCATTGTACTGGGATTTGGTTCAATATATAATCATGCTGTACTCTCAAATGCCTGCCACGAACTTGATCGGGGAAAAAAGATCATGATATTTTCTGCTTCAACTGATATTAAAGCAGGGGAAGAGATCTGTATCAACTATACCGGTGATCCCGTTGGTGATTCCCTGCAATGGTTTACCGACCGCGATGTAAAATACCGGCCTTAGTATGGTAGCCTGTTTCAGCGCCTGTTTTATTCCCGGGTGAGTCATTTTCTAAAAAAGAATTGTTCCGCTGATTACCTGCCGTTTTTGCCAGGAATATTTGTGGTTATTGGGTATTGTATCAGAAGTGCCGAATTTTTATCTTTATAAAAAATCAGCAACATGAAAAAACAATCATTTCCCCGGGCTTTTATGGGTGTAGCATTTTTATTTGTTTCCACATTCAGTTTTGCACAGGCTACAAGGACCTGGGTATCCGGTGTGGGGGATGATATAAATCCCGGGAGTCGCACTGCTCCGTGTAAAACATTTGCAGGAGCGATCAGTAAAACGGCGACAGGCGGAGAGATCAATGTGATGGATCCGGGCGGTTTTGGTGCTGTTACGATCACCCATTCCATTACCATTGATGGCAGCGGTACTTTTGCGTCTATTCTTAGCAGTGGTACAAATGGGATAATCATTAATGGCGGTGCTGATGCAGTGATTACTATCCGCCATCTATTCATAAACGGGGCGGGTACAGGCATCGATGGCATTAAAATCATCTCAGCCAGGAAAGTGATCATCGAAGATTGTACCCTTACGAATTTTACACAGAAAGGGATCGAGGTCAATACCACGAATTCATGTACCGTTTTACTCAGCAATGTTATTATACACAATGCGGAAGACGCCATTGCGATAACTGACCCGGGGGGCACAGTAATTATCAATGGCTGCAGTTTTCAATCCATCAGTAGTGCCGGAATTAATTTGATGAGCGGAGAGTCAACGGTGGGTAATTCAAATATATCTGATTGCGGAACAGGAGTAATGGCAGCCGCAAAAACAACTGTTTCTCTTTTCAATAATGTGATCAGCAATAACCTAACCGACCTGCAAACCACAGGTACAATTGCTTCGGCCGGAAATAATTTAATGGTGGGGAATAAAATGCAGGGGACGATAACTTCGGGTATTAAATTGCAATGAAAATGTAAAATGTAGAATAATAAATGTAAAATCTAAAAGTTGAGCAGCTTTTATTCCTGGTAAACTTCTTAAAGTATTGAACGCTGAAACTTTTACATTTTACATTCAATATTTAATATTTTACATTCAGCCATATAAACGTATAGGTCATTTTATTTATGTTGCTGATGAAGTTTTACTCTCCAGGTGCTGAAGAATTTTAAGCATGATCTCATTTTGATTTTCAAGGTGTATTAAGATCGTTTCTATTTCCAGTTCGGCCTTTGTATTCACTTCAAAGTCGGCCTCGGCACGGGCTTCAGCATGTTGCGATTGCATGTTCTGGCCGATCATAATGAGCGGCATTAAAAAGATCTGGATCATATTTGACAAAAAAAGCCAGAGTACAAATGCGGGGAAAGGATCAAAACGCCAGGCGGCGGGAGCCAGGGTATTCCAGCCGAGCCATGCTGCCGTCCATGTAAAAATAATTATAAAGAACCCCATGCTGCCCACGTGTTCGGTTATCCAGACAGCAATTTTATTTAATCGCGATAAGTGTTGTTTTTGTTCAATATTTATGTTACGAAGGGGCTTCCCCATCTTCATAATTTCCCTGAATGTTTTTGGTTTATGCTGTTCCATAATTGAAATTTATTTTACTAAAGTTAAATTATTGGCAGAAGTTTTACTAACAGTTTTTTGCGGAACTGTGGGAAGGGATGAAAAAGGGGAAGGCATAACCCGGCCTGACCATGACTTATTTCCATTTGGGCTGAACAAAATAAAGCGCTGTGCCATCCGGGTCTTTGAAGTTAAGATAGGTGCCCGATTTGCCCTCGTCGAATGTTGCAGTGATATTATTTTTTTCCAATAAAGCCTTAGCTTCATTGATATCATCGATCATAAAACCAATAGAGATCGTTCCCGAACCGGAATGATCATCACCTCCCGGGTGAATACCAATGGTTAATCCCGTCGTTTCAACCATGGCATAATTATCACCCCAACGTTGTTTTAACGTTAACCCGATGCTTTCATAAAAACTGATGGCTTTGTCCATATCTTTTACCATAATGGTAACATTCGTAGAAGCTATTTTTATCATTGCTGTTGATATTTTAACTTTAAACCTTTTAAACCCTTTAAACCTTACACTCTTACTCCTTCACTACTATTTGGGTCTCATTACTTAATATGATCTCAGGCTTTCCCTTATACATCACTATTCTACCGGTTACGCATATCTCTTTATCAGGGTAGAATACTTCGGGCTTATTTTTAAAAGCGGCCCTGTTTTCTCCGGGAATAACCAGTGTTAAAGGAGCATCAGGATACTTTGCGCCTGCATTCAGCAATGTGGGCGCTCCTTTTGAACCTTCAAAATATTTTGCACCAAATATCTTCGTGCAGATCTTTACGGAATCTCCTTCGTGTGTGGCGGCGTCTTCAATCTTGATCTCTTGTTGAGCACAGGCGATTACACTGATCAAAGAAAATGAAATAGCAGCAATGATCCTTTTCATGTGGTTAAATTTTATGTAAATGTAAATACTTTTCTCCTGATTGCATCCCGTTCATGTATTGCTTCATTTTATGGTAGTGGGTCAGTTTGTCATTCTGACGAAGGAAGAATCTCAACGTGAGCACATAGAGATGCTTCGTTCCTCAGCATGACAGGACAAATC
>OLKZ01000242.1_pt1 | contig 64290 bp, 56 predicted proteins | sample 1604431 | NCBI WGS metagenome assembly OLKZ01 (sample SAMEA104055714, study PRJEB20765) | soil metagenome | isolation source: soil
ATTTACAATGCCACCGCTGCTGGCGGCATCATATTTTGCTGATGGGTTGCGTAATATTTCAATCTTGCTAACGCTGCCTGCAGGCAGGCTTTTCAACAAAGAAGCAAGGTCTTCGCTGCTTAATTTCATTTCCCTTCCGTTAATATAAACGGTAGCGGGTGTCATGCTATTTAAATACACATTGCCATCCTGGTCAACGATCGTTCCAGGCGTTTTTTCCAGTACTTCATATGCATTGGTACTGCTGTTTGCTAATACTTCTGCATCCACAATGGTCTTATCATCCTCCTGTTTAACTAAAGGCTTTTTGGATACCACTACCACGTTCGCAAGGCCCTTTATATTTCTTTTTAATAAAAAACTGATCGCAACCGGTTTGTCTGCAATGCCAACGGATCTTTCCGCATTTTCAAAACCTATTCCTGAAACACGAACGATATATTTAGAAAACTTTTTTACGGTAAAGCTGGCACTGTTGTGATGTACCACCTGTGTTTTCACTAAAAGCGTGTCGGGTAGCAGGTAGAGTTGCAGGGTGAGATTATTTACTGAATCATTTTTGGCCGACTTTAAAAATACCTGCAGGGTAGTATTTGTTTGTGCAGTTGCAAATTGCAAGTAAAAAAGCATACACAAAAAAAGGATGATCTTTTGTTTCAATGATTTGTTTTCTTACAGCAAGATTATTTTTTATCGAAAAGATTTTTCTTATCCACCACTTTTACCTTATCTTTTTCTTTAAGTGTTTTACTCACCACGTCATAAGGCCCGGTGATCACCATATCGCCTTCTTTCAGCCCTTCGGTGATCTCTATATTATTGATATCCTGGATATCTGTTTTCACTTTCACCCTTCTCACTTTATCAGCAGAATCTTTTACGAACACTACCACTTCAAGGTCATCCATTACCGGGGCGGCAGTTTTAATATTTGAGTCATCCGGTTTTTTTACTCCTTTTTTTGTGCTGTCATTTTTGTCGCGCGTGGTTACGGCATTAATGGGAACGCTCAATACATTGGTATGTGTTTTTGTCTGAATGTCGGCACTGGCACTCATTCCCGGCCGGAATGGATAGGAGCCCTTACCAAGCAGGTCGGCATAACTTTCGGGCATTAAACGGATATACACTTTATATTGTGTTACGTCATTAGATGTGTTGGTCAAAGCATTTTGAGATGCAGCTCCATTATTACTGCTGGCAATTTGCGTTACAATACCTTTGAATTTTTTGTTGTTGTATGCATCCACTTCCACGATGGCGGTATCGCCCTGTTTTACTTTTGGCACATCATTTTCTCCCACATCAACCCGCACTTCAATTTTTGCCATATCAGCGATACGTAATATTTCTGTTCCACTCATCAGGTTACTTCCTACCACCCGTTCTCCCTTTTTTACATTCAGCAGGCTTACTACGCCGTCCATTGGCGCCACAACAACGGTACGGCTAAGGTCTTTGTTCGCTTTTTCCAGGCTGGATACCGCGTTTTTTACATTGGCCTGCCCGCTGCGGATCCCCTGTAATGCGGCATTGTAATTGGCTTTGCTGCTTTTCAGTGCGGCTTCAGCAGTGTTGAATTCATTTTTACTGATCACCTTATCATCAAATAATTTCTTCTGCATGTCATAAGTACGTTGCGCCTGCTCCATCTGTGCATTCAATGCGTCTAATGCTGCCTGTGAGTTGGCAACCTGTGCCTGGCTCATTTCCACACCGCTGGCTGCCTGGTCGCGCTGTATGGTATAGATATCAGCATAGATACGGGCAAGTACCTGGCCCTTTTTTACCGAGTCTCCTTCCTGCACCGTCAGTTCGGTGATCTCCCCGCTGATATCAGGGCTCACTTTTACCTCCACTTCGGGATAGATCTTCCCGCTGGCATTTACTAATTCTGTAATGGTACGTTGCTGCACTTTTTCCGCAGTTACTGTAATGCCTTCATCAGCCCCAAAGGCACCGGATTTGGAAAGCACCAGCAGCAGTACCAGCAATATTCCCAGCCCTACCAGGATCCATTTAGTGGACTTCTTCATATTGTAAATTTATTTTTTGTTACCGGCATTAAATCGGCCTCATCCTCCATCTCCTTCTCCTGTCAGAGAAGGAGCGGTGCATTCAATATATCCGAACATTAAATCTTCCACATTATCAATAACTCTTTCTTCAGCAATAACTCAAAGAGTAATTCATTTTGTATACTCTACTCTTCGTATCAATCTTCCAGTTCCATCTCCGCCAGGAGAGGGGTTGGGGTGAGGCTTCTTCTTCAGCCCTCAATCGGGAAGTGGTTACAATTTCAATCCCTGCCCCCTATAAAATTCCAGCACTTTCATTTTAAAAACATAATCAAACTGGTCAAGTGCATATTGCAGTTTAACACTGAATAAATTATTTTGATTGGTGATCAGTTCAAGCGTGGATAGCATGCCTACATCATAACGTTTTTGCGCAAACGAAAAACTGTGTTCAGCCGTTTGCAGGCTTTTCTTATCGGCGTTGAATTTTTCCATAGCCACCAGCGCGGCATTATATGCCTGGTAAATATTCTGCTTTAGGGCCTGATCATCCAGCGCTTTTTGCAGTTCCTGGTTCCTGATATTTACCTTGCTTTTTTCATAAGCTGTACGTAAACTGCCGCCATTGAAAATGGGCACACTGATCGATAAGCCAATGGATTGCCGGAAGTTATTATTCAACTGGCTGAAAAAAGGAGTTCCCTGATTACCCGTAACAATATAATCGGGCGAACTTACTTTATATGTTGTGCCACCGATAACAACCTGCGGGCCGAAAATACTACTGCTGTATGTTCCCGTAGGCTCATAGACCGGGCTTTTTGAATTGATAAAACTGCTGTTTAAACTTCCAAATGCAGAAATGGTTGGGTACATATTCCCCCGGGCTGCCGCTGCTGTTTTTTGTGCAGCCTTTAATTTAAAATCGTTTACCCGTTGCTGTGGCATATTGGCCATCGCAGATGCAAAAACCGTTTCCGGTTGCAGGTCGCTGATCTTCTCCACAGGGATCATTTCCACCGGGGGGCTATCAATTTCAAATGCAGCCGCTGCATCAATGGCCATGTATGATTTTAATAACAATATATTCTGATCAACGTTTCCTTTTGCACTGATCAGGGTTGAACTGTCTTTTGCCACCTGTGCCTCCAGTTCAGATGCATTTAACTCGGGCAGGGCACCCGCGTCCACTAATTTGCGGGTATTGCTCAATTGAGCCTGTGATTGCTGTAATTGCACCACTGCAATTTTTTCCTGCTCCTTCGCCAGCAATATCTGCAGGTATGCGTTGGCTACTGTTAAGGCAATATCATTTTTTATTTTATCGGTATTTGCCTTTGCCGCCATCAGCTCCCACTGATTGGCAGCGATCGTATTGCGTTTGCTGTACCAGTTAAAGATCTCAGCGCTGCTTTGCAATTGCATATTGGCAGAAATATAACTCTGCGTGATAAGGGTAAAAGTAGTGGGATCCTGGTTGCGGCCACTGTTATAACCGGGGCCGGCACTGAAACTTACATTTGGGTATTGGCCCAGTTTACTTTGCTTGTATTGTAGCTCCGCTATTTTAGTTTGTAGGTCGGTTTGCTGAACAGTGATGTTGTTAACCATTGCATATTCTATACAATCCTTCAGGTTCCATTTTTTCTGGGCCATGACCGGTGCAGAAAAAAGCAGGATAGCTATAATGCAGTAAATTGTATAACGCATAGAACAAAAATAAACCATCCGTAGTTAATCCGCTAAAAACTATATGATCGGGGCAAAATTCTTATTTTATCTTATTAAATCCCTGCTCCAGGTCGGCTATCAGGTAATCCGGCTCTTCCAGTCCCACGTATAAACGCAGCATCCGGTGGGCTTTATTGGCCGCGTCGAATTCAGCGGCTGGTATACCCGAACATTTAGGGATGATCAGGCTTTCGTGTCCACCCCAGCTCACCGCCATAAAAATGTGCTGCAGGCTTTCACAAAATTGCTCTACCTGCATCATCGTTTCTGTCCTGATGATAAATGAAAGTAAACCGCAGGCACCCTTCATTTGTTTTTTTGCCAGGGCATATTGGGGAAAGCTTTCGTCAAAAGGAAAAATGATGGCTTCCACCTTAGGATGATGTTTTAAATACTCGGCTACTTTCAGAGTGGAAGCACTTATCCTGTCTAACCTGGCGGGTAATGTACGCAGCCCGCGTATCAGCAGCCATGCATTGAAGGGTTGTATACCGCTGCCGATATTCATATACTCACTGTTGAAGATCCGTTCGATCATTTTTTTGCTGCCGCTTAAAACGCCGCCTAAAGTATCACTGTGCCCGCTGATATACTTGGTAGCGGTTTGCATTACCAGGTCGATCCCGTATTCAAAGGGTTTTTGATACAATGGCGTGCAGTAGCTGTTGTCCACAATGGTAACAATACCTGCTGCTTTGGCCAGGTCGGCCACGGCTTTAAGGTCCTGCAGCGCATAATCCCAACTGTTAGGGCTCTCCAAATAAATAACCGTGGTATTGGGTAAAATGGCCCTTTCAAAATTTTCAATTTCCCTTCCGTCGATATAGGTGGTGGTTACGCCAAATCTTGGTAAAATGTCATTGAACATTTTTTGCGCCCAGGTATAAGGTTGATCCACCGAAACAATATGATCCCCGGCTTTCACATTGGCCAGCACCGCTGCAAAGATGGCAGCAGCGCCACTGTTAAAGACCAGGCAGTCTTCGGCTCCGTCTAATGCCGCCAGTTTTTTTCTTAAGATATCTACCGTAGGGTTCCTTCCCCTGCTGTATAAATAAGTGGAGTATTCATCTGCAAATGCTTTTCGCATATCCTCCACCGTATTAAAAATAAAATTGCTCGTTTGCATGATGGGCGGAGAAACGGCATTGAAATAGTTTTCCCTTTCTTCTGCAAATTCATTGAGGATGTAGGAGATTTCCATTTAAAATTATTTTTTCCTGAAATAAAATAAATAATATACCAGGAGCAACAGCGCCAGTAGCCCAACTCCTATCACAGCGGCTTTAGGATCTTTTATGATCACACCAATGGCCACCATAAAATAGCTGAAAACAAAAAATGAAGCCAGCAGGGGAGTAAACTTGTTCCAGGTTCCTGTTATCATTGCCTGGTTCTGCATTCGTTTTCGGAGGATAAAAATGGTTGCTGCTGAAGTACTCATCCCGATGCTGTCAAGGAACATGGTGAAGTTTAAAATATTATCAACTCCCTTGCCAAAAAATGTAATCACGATTGTTATTAGTGCAAATGTGGTTAACCCGGCCACCAATGCCTGGCTCTTTGGGCTGCGGTAGGAAAATATTTTGGGGAATACTTTGTCTTCACTCATGGCAAACATCACCCTGGGATTGCTCATGAGTAAAATGTTTACATAAGCCAGCACAGATAAGAACATCAATCCATCAAATACTTTACCACCGGCCTTACCAAACCATGCTTCACATAAAAGAGAACCTATGGCACCGGCATTTTTCATTTTATCGTACCCGATAACCTGTGTATAGGAATAATTGATCAATAGGTACAATGCAACAACAATAGTGATGCCGATAAAAATTCCTTTTGGTAATATCCTGGTATTCTTTACCTCACCTCCAAAATTTATCGTTTGCTGGTAACCACCATAAGAAAAGCAGACCGGGATCAGGCAGATTAAAAATAACGAGAAACCATTTTTATCCGCAAGGGTAAAAAGAGGAGCATCTTTTTCATAACCATGTGGTTCAATCATCACTCCTTTAAAAACGCTTGCAATTAAAAGCAATACCAATCCTATTTTAATAACGATAAGCACATTCTGGGTTCGGCTGCTGGTTTTTAAACCCATCAGGTTTACGCAGTAAAACAATGCAACGGCAATAATAGAGATGGAAGTATTAAATAAAATGCCTGATGGATGCCCGAAAAGCAGGTCACTTACATAGTCTGCCCCGATCAGTGCCACCACGGCAAGCGAAGCCGCATTGCTGATCAATATCAATGCATTTACACTAAAGCCAACAGCCGGATGATAACATTCAGCAAATACTCTATAATAACCTCCCATTGAAGGAAGGCGCAAACCGATCTCAGCATAGGTCAATGCTCCACATAATGCAATAATGCCTCCCACGGCCCATACTAAAAAAAAGATATTGATATTTCCCGATGTGGCTGCTACTGAAGCGGGGTTCCTGAAAATACCCATACCGATAACAAGACTCACCACGATCATTGACAGATCGAAGAGATTGAGCTGGTTTGATTTTGCTGCCATGCTTTGAAGATACTGAAAGACAATAATAATCCTGCGTTTTCAATAAAAAATCAGTGCCTTTTATGACTGGCATCATAAAAGGCTAATGATTCTGAAGTAAATTTGCAGAAATATTAAAATCAGTACCCGAAGGAATTGACTGGTTTTGTATTCTAAATAATTTAACAGGCGAGATTGCCTGTTAATATTATTCCAGTTTATCAACTAAAATAATGTATGAAAAAAATAATTATAGCAAGTGCTATAGCAATCCTTTTATTGAATGCTGCCCGGGCCTGCGAGATCTGCGGCTGCGGCCTGGGCAATTATTATATCGGCATGTTGCCGCAATTCAGCCATGATTTTTTCGGTATCCGTTACCAGTACCGGAATTTTCATACTATCATTACGGATGACCCCACACAATTCAGCCATGATTATTATAAAACGGTGGAATTATGGGGCGGCTGGAATATCGGAAAAAAATGGCAGGTGATCGCACTGTTGCCCTACAATTATATTCACCAGGTTTCGGATGACGGCATTACCAATAACCAGGGCATTGGTGATATTGCTTTAATGGCGAATTATAAAATTTTTAATAAGACTTCTGCAACCGCAAAAGGCAACATATTTTCACAACAACTATGGCTTGGCGCAGGCATCAAACTGCCTACCGGAAAATTTGATATTGACGCAACCGCTGACCTCGTTGCTGCTGCGAATACGCAAACGGGTACGGCCAGCACAGATTTCATGTTCAATACCATGTATAATGTGAAGATCAATAAACTGGGTATCAATACAAGTCTTGCTTATAAGATGAATACTGCTAACAAGGATAAGTATTTGTTCGGCAATAAATTTTCCGCCAATTCAATTGCGTATTATACCATGAAAAAAGGGGAATTTGGATTTGCACCCAATCTTGGCTTTGCATATGAGAATTCTGCTGCCAATACTTTGCTGAATGAGAAAGTGGCGCAAACAGGAGGTCATTTGTTATCCACATCTGCAGGACTGGAAATAAGTTTTAAAAGTTTTACAGTAGGAACGAATGTACAATTGCCGCTGAGCCAGGATTTTGCAAATAGTCAAACCCAATTAAAAGTAAAGGGAATGATGCATGTAACATTTTCATTGTAATATCTTTTTCAGGTTGATATTGTAAAACCGGGATTTCCTTTCCGGTTTTATATTTTCAACAATTGTGCATTGAATTATTTTGAAGTTCCATTTCAATCTGCCTACATTTGCGATGGATTTGGTTCCCGATTTCAAATCGGGATTAAAAGGGAAGTCAGTCAAAATCTGACGCTATCCCCGTAGCTGTAAGGCGGCCTTCCCAAGCCCCTCCAAAGGAGGGTTTAAGAAAGGCAACTTCTCTCACACCACTGTTTCTTTTCTAGTGAAACGGGAAGGTGAAGTGAACGCTAAGCCAGAAGACCTGCCGGATTCACTAACAATCATTCAAAGCTTTCGGGTGAAAGGCAGGAAATGTAACGGCTCAATAGCTTTTATATCTCTACATTTTTCCAGGAAGCAGTCACAAAAAAAATTTTTCAAACATGAAAAAGAAAATTTTTATTGCGGCTGCTGTATTCATCAGCAACCAGCTACAGGCACAACAGCCTGCCCCGATAATTTCGGGGGACAGCACAAAAGATCTCAATGAAGTTTTTGTAACGGCCAACAAGTTTCCCAACAAAACGTCTTTAACGGGAAAGGTGGTTATTGTGATTACCCGCGAAGAGCTGGAAAAAAGCGGGGGCAAAGACCTGGCGCAGGTATTGACAGAACAGGCGGGTCTTTATGTTAATGGCGCCAACAGTAACGCGGGAAAAGATAAAAGCGTTTACCTCCGCGGCGCAAAAATTGATTACATATTAATTACTGTGGATGGAGTGCCGGTGTATGACCCCTCGGGTATCGGCAGCAATTTTGATATCAGGTTACTGCCCATTGATAATATAGAACGCATCGAGATCTTAAAAGGAAGCCAGTCTACTTTGTACGGCAGCGATGCTATTGCAGGCGTGATAAATATCATTACGAAGAAAGAAAATAAAAAGCCCTTAAGCGTTACCGGTATGCTTGGTTATGGCAGTTACAATACCCTGCATGCCAATGTTGCGCTAAGTGGCAAGAGCGGTAAGATAGACTACAATCTTGGTTATACTTATTATAAGACCGCAGGGATCAATGAAGCAACAGATACCATCACAACCCCACATATTACGGATAAGGACGGTTATGATCAAAACAGTGTATATGCGTCACTGGGATTTCAACCAAACGCTTCAATCCGTATTCAGCCCTATTTACGCTACACAAAATTCAATGGCAATATTGACCAGGGCGCTTTTACAGATGAACTGGATTATACCTATACTTCTGATAATTTGCAGGCAGGACTAAAAAATGAATTCCCGCTGGGTAAGGGAAAACTGAATGTATTGTACAATTACAACAGCACCATAAGGGTATACATTGATGATTCGGTTAAAAGCCGTAATGGTTTTAATATCTACAGTAAGGGGAGCTATAAGGGCCATGAACATTTTGCAGAAGCATACATCGTGTACCCCTTCACGCAATACGCTAAACTTACTGCCGGTGGTGATTTCAGGAGCTCCAACAGCGACCAGCTGTATCATTCCATCAGCGTTTACGGCCCTTATAAAAGCGAGCTGGGTAAAGACAGCCTTAAACAAAACCAGCTGGCGGCCTATGCTGCCATCGTTGTAAATACAAAAAAGGGCTTTAATGCAGAGATGGGTGGCCGCTTCAATCATCATTCCTCATATGGTAACAATTTTGTTTTCAATTTCAACCCTTCATTTCTTATTAAAGAACAATGGAAATTATTTGTCAATATTTCCTCGGCATATAAAACACCCACACTGTACCAGTTGTATTCGGATTATGGGAATAAAAAATTAGATCCCGAAACAGCGGTCACTTTTGAAACCGGTTTCCAGTTTTTTATGAAAGATAATATAGCAAGCGGCCGGGTTACTTATTTTAACCGTTCCGTAAAAGACGCCATTGCTTTTTTTACCGACCCGGTTACTTTCCAATCGTATTATATTAACCAGGATAAACAAAAGGATCATGGCATAGAGCTGGAATCATCAGTGCAGTTGTGCAGATCAACATTATTGAAATTATTTTATACCTATACCGATGGAAGCATCACTACAAAAAATAACGGAAAGGATACTACCTATTTCAACCTCATTCGCCGCCCCAAAAGCAGCTTCGGTGTAAGCCTTGGCAGCAACATTACCAAACAATTATACATCAGCACAGGGATCAATGTTGTGGGTAAACGAACAGATATCACGTATGACGCTTTTTTTAACCAGGTGGAGATCAGTTTAAAAAGCTATGTATTGTGGAATGTATATGCGGAGTATGCCTTGATGAAAAAAGGATTAAAGTTTTTTACCGACCTGCATAATATCACCAATGCGAAGTACACCGAAGTGTATGGATTTAATACCATGGGCTTTAACGCTTCGGTGGGGATACGATTTAACTTTTCAAAAGTTCAACTCTAAAAGCGCAATATTTTTTGTGCCCAAACTTTTGAAAAGTTGTAACGATGAAATAATTATTTATTAAAGTATGTGTAAATACGAAGAAAAACTTTGCCCCCGTTGTAACTGCTTATTTGAATGTAAGCCGGGCAATATTACGCAAAGCCAGTGTTATGGCATCAGCCTTACCGAAACAGAAAAGCAAGTAATTGAAACAAAATATGCAGATTGCCTGTGCATCAACTGCCTTCATGAATTGAAAAATGAAGCCGTAATAAAGGCAAAGCAATTATCTTTGCAAAAAAAATGATATTCATCTTTTATTTGGATAAATATAGTAGTTAAAAAATGAACAGCAATGTTATGAAATCTGGCAGGCAGTTCAACATTCAATATTCCTTGCCTGCCTGTCCGTTAGGCAGGTTCAATATTCGATATTCTTTTGGCCTCGTCGTACAATGGATAGTATAAGAGTTTCCGAAGCTCCAGATCCAGGTTCGATTCCTGGCGAGGCCACTTTCAAAGAGAATTAAAAATCCTTAAAATGAAATAAAAATGCCTTAAACTCAATACTGGCATCTACTTCATTGCTTAGTGAAGCTTTTTTATTCCCGTTAATTCCCGTTAATTGTTTTACTGTTTGTTTTACGGTTTTTCAAAATTTACTCGTACCTTAGTAGGGTATGAATCTCCCGCAAATATCAGTGGTCTTTAACTGGCGTAACGAAGACAATAAGTCCGAGTTATATTCCATTCACTTGCGTATAACTATTGAACGAGATTCCCGATATTATAAAATTGATCTTCCTCAAAAAGTAACGATCAACCAATGGAATGGTAAAGATGATAACTGGGTAAAAAACCATCCATTTGCCTTTGAAATCAATAATAAGATCATCGAGAAAAAAGCGTTGCTAAATGACCTTATCAAGCGTAGTTATAATTTCAACAAACCACTTTCATTTGAAACCATTTTCAAACATCTTAAAAAGAAGGGGGATACCAATTCTTTTTATGAGTATATGAAAGGCTTTATTGCAAACCCGCCGGAAAAGCTACATGAAAACACCATTAAAAAATACAACACCTGTCTATCGCATTTGCAAGAGTTTAAGAAGGAACTGTATTTTTCAGAAATTGATAATACCCTGCTACATGACTTTCATAGATTTATGCAGATAGATAAAAACTTGCAAGGAAGCAGTTGTAAAAAATACATGGAAGCATTTAAACGGGTTATCAAGTGTGCCAGGAAGGACAATTATCTTGACCCTAGCCAAATGGAGTTTTTGTTCGATGATGTCAAGATAAGAGTAAATCAGGCAAAACGAACCTTTTTAGATGTTCAAGAAATCAAACTATGGCGTGCCGCTAGTTTCCCCAAAGGCAAGGAATACCTCAGACGTGATCGAGATATATTCCTATTTCAGGTATATACAGGATACTATTATAAAGACCTCCTTATTTTTACTAAGGATCAGTTAGTTGAAGATGAGGAATTCGGTTATTTTATCATTGGTGCACGTGATAAAAATGGTAACCAAACTATTATTCCTTTGTTTAAATTTCCTCATGCATCTGCATTGATTCGGAAATACCAATCTCCAACTACGGAAAAAAGCGTTTTTAATCCAGGAATATTTATTGAGGAACCGGCGTATAATCGGAACCTAAAAGACATCGCTAAAATTGCAGGAATTAGAAAAAACGTTAGCAACAAAGTTGCTCGACATAGCAATGCACAACTCTGGGTGCGGTATGGTGCAGAAAGACCGATCATTTCCAAAATGATGGGTCATGCCAAAGAAGAAACGACAAAGAACTACTTTTCTGTAAATATCCCAGAGATCGTCGAAGGGACTAAGAGGGTTGATTTTAAAAAATTGGGGATCTAACTAATGTCTCTGTTCCCGAATTAGGATATTATTTTTTTTTCCTCAATCTCTGTTATTACATCGTCAAGAGTTTTAGCTACTACATTAATTGGCAGCTCTACTGTAGGTGCCGTTCTGTCTCGTTGACCATGTGCAAGAAAATTTCGATGATCTTTAATATTATTTAACTCTATCAGTAATGCATTATCTAAGTGCCCGGAAATTAATTCAATAATAACAGCAAGTTTATCTATTGATGAATTAATAAACTGTTCTCTTGATTTATAATAATCAATTGTTTTTGCAGTATGATCTTGGAGAACTTTTCTAAAATTACCACATGCTGTACGATATTTGGCAAAAACTACTTTTTCAAAAGTGGCTACGAGTAAAATAATCGCACTGTTATATGCTGTTTGGGTAATATTGTCTTTAAACCCAAGAGCTTTGTCTAACTTTTGAGAATATATTCCAACAAGAAATTCAGGAACTAATTTATCTAAGTGAGATTTATTTCCTTGAACCTTATCAAATTCTTTATCTAATGCATTCTGTATTGTAATGACATAATAAAAAGTATTTCTAAGAGTTTCGTTATTGATAGTTATTGAAGCCATTCATTAATTATGCTTTCTAAGCTAACTTGTGTAAGCGGAAAGTGATCTTTTGGATTATTAGATCGGGCAATGAGCCAAGAGATTTTTGAACCTTCTAATAAGATTCTTAGAATACCAACTTTTTTATTGATATTTCCTCTTAAATAAAAGTCCAGTCTTCCATTATATTCCGAAGTAACCGCCGAAATTGGCTCAAGAACCATAGACCTCTGATTTGGAAAAGAAAGCTCTAATAACATAGTTATGTATTCGCCAATGTATGGGTCTATTCTACTTATCGGTAATGTAGAGATACTCATTAAGCCAGCTTCTTCATATGTAGCTAACCACTTATACATTATTGTAGCTTGCAGGTCTGTGATTGATTTAACCCAGTTTGTTTTATATTCTTCCCATTCGTCTTTTTTTAGGGAAAAATCTTTTAAGCCTTCTAATTTTTTAGTTAAGACCGCTGTATAAGATGGATATTCTACGGTCTGTATATCATCACCGTAAACGGTGGTAATATATTTTTCGTCTTGCGTTGCCCTATATAGTTGTGCATTGTTAAATTCAATAAATGTATATTTATTATCTGCTTCATTTTTTTGAGAATCTTTTGTTCGCTCAAAATATCCGACTTTAATTGATCCATCTTTGAATATCAATTTTGTGGCTTCCGTTGTTATCGAATACACAGACGGATATAAAGGATTAATGCTTTTAGCTATTTCTTCTTTTTTCATTTTTAGTTCAATAAAAGACTACAGCAATAGGGTCTTAAGATAAGCCAAATATTTTCAATATCAAAAATGTGATGTTTATCTTCAATTTTCTGAAAAAAGACTCTTTGGACATCCTTGGTTTATGTAACGGAAGGATCAGTAAAATATTTCTCCACTTCGCTTATTGGCACATATATTTTCCGTCTCTTTTTTATCGTTTTGATCTTATTACTCTGTGCCAACTGATCGAATTTAGTCCGCTGTATGCGCACCGCAGCCATAAACTCTTTTGCTGTGATGTACTTTACCGGAACACCATTAAGCCCTTTAGTGTTGAGCTCCTTTAATTGCAGCAGGATATCCTGCTGGGCAGCCACTATGTCTGCCCATTCTTCTTTCGGAAGCATCACTAAAGTCATTTTATCGGTATCCATAGTAAACAGTTTTAGTAGTTATTTTTTAAATTGCAGGTTTGCATTGTGAACCTTCCCAATGCAGCCTGACGGTGATATTCCCCGTCCCCCTTTTTCGTGTTTTGTTTTTTCCAATTCATGTCAAAATTGTTGCCTTACTAAATCGCGTACCTGAGACAACTGCAGGTTTTACATGTAGTTCTTCAAAATTATTCAAACCAGTTAAGTACTCACTTGGAGTAGGTACTCTTTCGATTGTCTGTTCCTCAATTTCTTTCTCTGCTGACCTTTGGCGAATATCTGAAATGTCTTGAAGCTGGCTTTGGCTGTCTTGGCTTTGAGATGATATATCCTTATTTTCCTTTATATTAATATCTCTGCTTTGACTCCTGGTATTACCACTGCGGATTAATTTTAACTCAGATAAGTGCTTTTCCATTGAAGAAGCCTGATGCTCTAAATGTTGCAATTTTTCTTCATTAATTCCCAGTCTGGAAAGCCGGTACTTTTTTTCATCAACGATAATGCCCTGAAGTTTTCCATTCCGGTAATAAGGTTCATATGTTTCTGCTTTCAATCTTTTTAGAAAATCTTTAGGTGAAGCAGCTTTATTGTACAAATTATCGACAGAAAGGAGGAGGATTTGTTTTATTGTTTGCCTATTAGTCTTAGCGTATTGAATAAGTTCCTCCTTTGACCTAGGATTATTTTTTTGGTGTTGGATTAATGAATGAACTAACTGAGGATATTTTTCTTGGTGCTTATCAAGTTCAATTTTAATATGTTGAAATTTTTGTTTGGAAACCCTACTGGATTTTCCGGACAAAGATGTACCTGATACAACCAGGTGCAAATGTGTATGTGCTTTTTCCTTATGGGCTACTGCTAAGTATAAATTGTTCGGCCCTCTTAGTTCTACAAACTTTTTCGCAATATCTTTTAATATTTTGTCATTGAGGTGCTCTTTTGAAAGTGGGCTAAAGGAGATAATATTATGGAATAGCATTACGGAATTTTTCCTATGATATATTCTGTATGATTCATTGACCAGGTATTCCTTGATCCAGCCCTGCGGGGATCTTGAACGTAAATTATGAGTATAGATAATTGTTGCCTGATCTTTATTTTTTAAGGATTTTTCTTTTAGGGAATACCGTAAGAGATAACTAAATAACTGCCCTCCTGAGTTCGATCTTCTAGATAATGATTTTAATATCAAAATACTAATTATATTTTATAATTGTTGCAGGAAATCCAGCAACTTCGTTTCAATGGCCATGGCTTGTTGCAATATTTCAATGGCAACTTGTTGGGGTACTGCATAATCCTTACTCATACGCTCCAGGGTTCCATAGTGAAGGACTAAAGCTTCGCGGATTTCTCCTATATCTTTTTTATCTACAGCTACTTTATTTTTGGCTTGGGCGAGGACTGTCTGTTTAATATAGTTGGTCATACCTCCCGTAATTTTTTTGGTACGAGGAGAAATAACTTTTAGCTCGTCTGCCGTTAAAAAGATTGTATAGCTTTTACATTCCTTCCGGCGATTTCTTTTATATCCCTTTCGCACCATTTCCCAATATTTCTTTTTTGCCTTTTCTATTTCTTCGTTACTACCTTGGCTGAGTAAGCCAGAGGCATCCAGGAACTCATATATACCGCTTGTCTTTTTGTTTTTGTGTTTCATTGAGTATCGTATTTTATTTCGGGCGGTGTATCAAAGGGTAATACATTCGCAGGGATATATGGCGGTATCTGCGAAAGTCTTTTCAATGTAAAATCCTTAAAAAATGGCCTCATCGGTAATTTGACAGCTCGACGGTTTCCACATAACAATAAGCAGTCGTCCAACTGGTGTACTTCATCGGGTGTAAGTAGTAATCTAGTACGTTTAATGTTTTGCTCATCCAAGAACTCGAAGCTGCCAAGACATGCTGAAATTTCCTTAGAAACGTCCAGGGGTTGACCGGGTAAAAATACAGTTGAGTAGCAATTTTCTTTAAGTGCTTTTGCCTCATCTATTCCGTAAAGACTCGAAATCTGATGATATGACTGAAAAATTGACATTACGCCTGCCCTTACCTTGCGTATATTCGCTACCGTTATTTGTAAAGAACTTAAGAAAAGGCTAGAGGCTTCATCAATGACAAAAAAAACAGGTAACTCACGTTTACTGGGAATTCGACTAAGTATCTCTGCAAAAAACTGTTCAAAAAAAATGCTTGTAATTACGCCATAATATTTCATGGCTGTCACATTATTATTAAAAAAAATAACTGTAGGAACCTTACGGCAATTTTCGAAACTTACGGTATCATAGGCTGTGGTTAGGGCTACCTTTGGATCTTGGAACACTTTTGTCGCAGCCTTAACCGTTGCTATAATATTTTGAATAACTTTTGGATCGTAACTGTTAAATACTTTGTATTCTTTGATGAGGGATGGAATGTTTGATTGAAGTATCAGCCTATCGGTTGAGGTTGGGTCATAGGAATAGGTATTTAAAAGAGATACAACAGAATGCATTGTCTTGTATTCTTCCGGCAAAGAACACGCAAGTTCAATGAATATATTTAAGCAATTTGTAGCACTAATATTCCAAAATAAATCTTTCCCACGGCCAAGTGATGTAAATACGATTTGCTCACTGACCTTATATATATCTGATTTTGTTTTAATGCGATGTAATGGATTGTAGCCACCGCATTCTGGCTTCATGTAGTTAATTATTTTAACTTCATAACCAGCTTGCTTAAACGCACCGGAAACATTGGCTGCTATTTCACCACTGGGATCATTGATGCACAGGGATGCTGTTCCTATCATTTTAAGACAGGTCGGGATTGATACACAAGTTGATTTGCCGGACCCTGTTTGGCCAAGGACTAAAATATTCTTAAAACTGTCATCAAGACATAAGGACTTTCCATTTATTGAAAACCCCTTATTAAAGCGGTTTAAAATTTCACCAGGGGATAAGAAGTCTGCATCAAATTCGGTCTTACGTTCAGCCGGAAATACCGATAGTATAAAATCAAAACAAATTTGCAATAATGTTGCAATGGTATTAAAAACAATATTCATGGTTCGTCTCATTTCAAAATTGCTTTTTCCATCCGTTCACCGATGGCAGTCAAGATATGTCCAGCAAGCTTACAGGTCATAGCCACTATAATTCCCGCTAACTTCACTAGAAAGACAAGAATTGTCTTGAGGATGTAAATAAAAATGTTATTTGATGTCGCATTACTCATTTTGTTATTTTTCAACAACGATGTTAGCCCCTATATATACCTGCCCGCCTGCACCTACAATCATTTTTTTGAGCAGGCCTGACATGCTCAAAAAACGTTTATTATCCATATCGTTTTTAGCCTTATAAATCAGGTAGACTGAAACACCATGGAGATCGGCAGGCCTTAGAATTTCTTCCAAGCATTTTTGTACTATCTCGGGATGTTTGTTGAGGAGCGCCCGGTCAGCTTCGTTGTACATACTAAATTGATCAGGTATGTTTTGCTGTAGATCTGAATAAATGACTACGACCTTTGTTTCGGCGCCCGTGGCGGCTACCCTATTGATTTCACGCATGACGGTGCCGTAAATGCTTGACGTTGCCCTGCCTGTCTCTAAATGGTTAATGGCTTCTATATTTGTTTGTAGTGTTCTGGTAAAGGAATCAATTTCTGCATCCCGTGTACTAGGATTGAATAACAGGACGTGGCGGCCGGGAAGGGTGGTAGTGTAGACCATATTATAATCTATGTTTGTAATGATCTGCAGCCGGGCTTCCACGCTTTGCCATTTATATATTTCCAACTTGAGCATAGAAATTAATTCTTGGCTGTGCGGCGGAGCTAAAAGCGAATCCGTCTTATCGACTAAAACTGATATCTGACAACTTCCTTGTTGCAAGAAGTTTGTTCTGAAAAACAACCAGCCTCCAGCTCCCAGGAGTAGAAGAAAAATCAAAAAAAATATCTTTTTCATAAAAAATAATTTACAGTGTGTCGGTTAATAGAAAATCACTAGAGGTTACTTTTGATAACGGCTCATAACTATTTTGAAACGCAATAGGAAAGCCATGATCGGGTCGCTTGGCCGTATTCTCACTTTTGAATGTGCCGATTGCTTCCTGGTAAAATGCATCTATTTTTTCCAATAGCTTTTTTTCCGAATGAATAGCGCGTGCTCTGAGTTCAACGAGAAATTCACGTTCCTCCATCAAGCGAGTTAATTCCGATTTCAATTGCTCGATGATCTTTTTTATTTTTTCAATTTCTTTTTCTTGTGCTTCGATCTGGTGGAGTTTTTTTATTTCCGCTTTTGAAGGATAGTAAAAGAAAACAATAAGTGCTGTTGCCGAAATGAAGAGTAGGTTGATTAATGTAAAAGTTAAAGGGTTGACAAAAATGAGCGGAATGCCTTGACCGGCAATATGGCTGAACCAGTATCGTAACAGGCCGATTGCAAAAGAAAAAATAATGGCGACGGCGGTACCGATCAAAAAATAAAACTTTCTCTTCCTCCGATCAGGAATCTCTTTGATGATTTGCTCGGCGGTTTTGGTTGCCGAAACCTGGGCAATACCGATTACCACGCCTAAGGCAGCGGCAACAATTACGATGTCGCCCAACTTTAAAAAAGCTGCCATGGTCCAGATAACTTCACCGATTGCCAAAAGCTCTAAAATCCATCTCTGTTTCTGATATGCTGCCAGGCTTTCAGAGCAATGAATGCGATCTTTGTCCATAACTTTATGATCTAATTTTTCACGGACAGCTTCAATTTCTTTTCGCTTGGCTTGTATTTTTTCGTTGGAAGAGGCTATGTTCATTGCCCCCATATTTGCCTGGATGCCGCCTTGCAGTCCAACGCTTACATCTTTCTTAAGGCTGATATAGGCGCCTTGGATGGTGCTAACGTACGGATCCATAGATGATTCCCTAAGTGTTGGAAGATTTCTTACGCCATAACTTTTGGCTTCATACAGCACAACCGTCTCAATAATATGGTGGTGTGCTTTGGTGATCTGGTTGAGTATCTTTTCAACCAGATTGTCAAGATTTGCATGTGAGTATTGCATATTGGTTAATTTAAGAGCGTTAAAAAAAATTTAATAATCGTTATTTTCAGGAAATGGGATTACTAAGTATCCTTTTATACCATTTGACAACTCAATAAGGTATACGACAGTTTGTGTCGCCGTGCATGGCCTGGGTTGGCCTATTCGTATGCTGACAAAATGATACTTTATTTCAGGTTGCCTAATGCAAAAGACATAACCATCCTCATCACATGAGAAGCATACGATGTATCCTTCTTGTTGAGCCAATTCTTGTTGTGTTAATTCATTTTTCATGATTGTGTTTTAAATTGTGGTACAAATAGAAATGCCGGAAACACCTTCCGGTGTCCGGCTCTACCATTTATCCCTAAGAGTATAGAATGCTTGACTTATTTTTAAGCCATGCTAGTCTATTTTCAGGGTGCCAGGTAGAGACTGGACACCTCATTAAGGGCTTTGCGTTACAGCGCATTGCCCTTTCTTGCTTTTATTTAAATCCAACTGGATATTTCATTTTCAAGTTTTTTATATCTTTAGAGAAGCAAACTTGTTACCGTCTATATTTCCGTCATTTCCGTCAGACCTAAAGTTGCACTATGATTGATTTCCCTTATTTGGATGATAATAGATTTTTAGTCCCGAAAGAGCTATTGAGACATATCAATTATCAATTACAATTAAAAACAGCTACAACAAAAGGCCGGGCTTCCGACGATGCAATTGCTCTCTATTTGAAAGATTACTTTGAGAAAAGTTTTGAAAATGACAATCCCAACCTCTACAAGAATTGTCTAAGTGAAAAAATTAGATATAGCGAATCAACTTATGTAAGGGCGATTAAAGGGGGTAAAGGCAATGAAGATGGCAATATTAAATATTCGCTACTTGATTTTTTATGTTATGTCTGTTGGTCGAGAACTTTAATGGAGGCGGTGTTAAATCAACCTTATTCTCCACACAATTCATTATATTCTGTCATCATTCCAGAATATGCTTTAGATGAAATAAATGCTTACACACAAAGTGGAATTATCCAAAGAGAAATTGAATTTTCGGTTGAGGAGATGATGGGATTTAAAATTCTCGACAATAGTTTTTGGCAATCTTTTATCATAGAAGGTGAAGAAGAACAAATAGCACAAACAATAAGATACTATACCCATACAGATTCAACTTTAGCATTCAAAGTTATCGCAAATGATCGCATCGTTCCTCCAAATGATTTTTTCTTTGTTAAAGATTCAGACGGAAATGCAATGGAAGGAACAATGTCGGAAATACTTAATTGGGCACAATCCCAAAAGTTTTCTTTGCTGAAAATACTTTCAGATGGAGGTGTTGGAAAAACAACTTTTCTATATTGGCTTGCGTTTAGATACAGTAAAGATTTGAATTTTGTTTCAATCAGTTATTTGGATAAATCCATTTACTATAAAATTATAGTTGCAATAAAATCAGTAGCTAAACAAAATTCAAAACCAATTGTATTTTTAATAGATAATGCGGCGCGAGAATCCCTAAGTACTGAATTGGAAAACTTTATCCAAGAAGTAAAAAGCTCCTCAATTTCTTTAAATATTGTTTTTGTCTTGGCTGAACGACTTACGAGATATAATGCTGAAAACATAGGCAAAAAAATTGAATATCTGTTTAGTGGAAATATTTTTGATCTTGATAATATTTCAATATCTAAAGAGAGAGTTTTTGAAAATATATATTCCTGTTTATTAAGGGCAAATAATCAGTTAGATGTAATAAAATTAAAAGGTGAAAGTAAAAACATCTTCCTAAATCCAGTAATTAAAAGTATTTCTGAAAGTACATTTCTTCTTGTTATGCATTTAAAACTAAACTATGAACTGCGGTATCAATTTGATTGGGAGGATTGGGATTTAAACACTGCTTCTGGCTCTGATTTTTACGACTTAAGATACTTATATGCAATCGTTGCTTGCTTTTTCCAATTTGGAATCAAGGTTTCTGTTAATCTAAAAACTGAAACTCTGGGGAAAGCGACTTCCATTGATATTGTAAATGCGATTTATAGTTTTGGTAGAGCGAATAGCCCAATTTTACTTAGTGAAAATAACGATTTTTTGGAATTACGTCATGAGCACATAGCCTTTTGGTTTTTAAGTTATCCTAAAAACGAGGCTCTTTCAATAACTTTTTTTAGAAATTTTAAAAATGAAATTAACAATATTATTTCTGCTAAGTTGTTACGTAAAATAAGAAAGGCGTACAGAACCGATGAATTTAAAAATTCTTTCCTGGCTCATGAATTTACCTTTACCAGTTATGTAAATATAATCGACCAATATCTTAATTCTTTATTTATTGATACACTTGAAAGGGTTAAAATGTTGAATGAAAAAGGTATGGCTTATCTTACCTTAAAGAATGAGCAAAATGCGATTAACTCATTTGAAGAGGCATTGAAGATGGATTCGAAAAACAACTACGCTAAAGATCAGTTGGCTAGAATTTTTAATAAAAACCCAAAAACGTATTATAAGTCTTTGGCATTATATAATGAAATCTATAAGAATGATGGACAATACGCATTGAGGCATATTTATTCCCTTATTAAAAAATGCAAGAACGAAGGCATACAAATTAAATCTCAAGACAACCTCATTTTTTCTACAACATTACTGGTTGACCTTGCCAAGCTTTACCTTGACGACCGGCTATATGAAGAATCAGTCTTGGTGTTAGATTCCATTCTAGAAGAAGAGTATACCTACATAGTTGCTGAAATGTATAACTTAAATGCTCACTATCTACCGTTTGCTTCAGAGACTATTTTAACAAAAGGAGTGTTATACCAAAAGGCAATAGAAGTAAGAATGAAGCTAATAGGGTTAGAAGACAATTTCAAGTTTGAAATTGACTACGCTGTTTTTTTATATAGGATTACGCGATTTACAAAAAGTACCGTCTACCTTCGAAGTCTTCAAGGGAAATTCGGTGATGAACAATTTGAAGTAATTTCTGACTTATATACTAACAAAGTAAGAGCTATTACTAAATTTTTCTTCGCAGATATACCTAGCAAGGACAACATTTATGAATTGGAAAAATACCTCTATAAAAAATGTAAAAAGGCTGCTCAGATTATTAATAGGAATGAAAAAAATATGGAAAATGTTATACGAGGAATAGTAATGTTACATACTGTTAGATATCATTCGAGGGTTACATTGCCAAATGTATTTGAAGATGCAACTCTTCAGCTTGGGTATGCCTATACATATCATGCTGAAAAACCAATAAATAATCTCTCCACGATTGAAATTAGAACAATTGCTGAAAATTATTATGATACAGCATTAGAAATAGGCGCTAGTTTTTCATTTGGAGATAGTCTAGATATGATTAGAAATTTGCAAAACTATAAATCACCTGAAAAGTCCGTGCAGTGCATACGGCTTATTAATTATTTCCTAAATAGGGATCGGGCAAACCGAATTTGTCCCGGTTTTTATAGGATGAGAGGAAACGCACAAGGCTTTCTAGGTAATTATGAAAAAGCTATAAATGATTATAGGGAAGCTGAAAGATTAATTCCTAAATTTAGATATAAAGAAGTAAAAGATCATCGAAATGATCAAGCCTTTCTTTTTAATAACATGGCCTCCTTGATCTGTGATATGTTTGAAAAAGGCATCGTGGTTAAAGATTACAATTTGACAAAAGCAAAAGATTATTCTAAACGAGCACTTCAACTCAATCCCACATTTGAATATGGAATTCTCACAGAGAAGCGAATTGAATCATTAATGAAATAATTCTTATTTTCCAAAGTTTAATTTTCTATATGTTCATTTGTGTTGAAAACTTGCAATAAAAAAACTAATCAAATAATAAGTAACCAAAAGGAAGACTCCTATATAGAATACCTTAATATCTAAATAATTATTCAGAAATGCCTTTACTAAATTAGCTTCATTAACTACGTAACGCTCTTTTATTATGAAATCCAGAATAGAAAATGAAGAATAAATAAAGAATATCCAGAAAAGCCTTTTACTACGTTTAAACCCAGTAACATTTTTTTCCAAAAGAATAATCGTAAAAATCCACAATAAGAGTAGCATAATTGTCATTTCTAGACTTGCAAATATCATATGCCACCATCCAACAGGTGATAACATATTTAGCTTCACGTCTATGAAACCGGTATATTGATCTTTTGTCCATTCAATATGCTGAAAGTAGTTTATAGTTAATGAAATTATAAGTGCAAGGATGACAAAGATTTTGAAAGAGGTACTATATTTTTTATAATTTATTTGGGCCTTGGTTTTTTTATAGAGATCAAATAAATAATAATTAAATAGGGGAATAAAGAGAGTATCTCCTATGTAAAGAGTAGGTAATTTTAATATTGGAATATCAACAGAAGAATAGAACCAAAATGAATTTGTCTGTAATGCAAATAATGAAAAAGTCAAAATACCAAATACAAAAGTTAGTACCGGTATTAATAGGGTAGGCTTTGTTTTCGGTGTCATATCAGCTAAAATCAAGTTTTATCTATTTTAGAATCTATGCTTTTTATATGTTTACTAACATTGTCAAACTCACGATTTACTTGAATTGATAAAAATACTATTATTATAACTTCGCTAATCTGAATAGATAGGAATAACCAATTATGCACTTTATTAAAACAGTAACCTGTAAGAAATAAAAAGGTAAGAAAGTAAGAAAGTGAAAGAAAGATTAGGGTCGTAATAAATGCACCTTTATTATGTTGCCTTGATGCGATTTTACTATCCCAAAAAATAATATTTTCTCCAACAAGATCATTTATCTTTTTTTCAATGTAACTGGTATACGCTGCTTTAGTTATTACATCAGCCTGGATATTTATAGAGAAAATTATGATTATAATTCCAACTTGACTTATTAGAAATGCTAAAATGCCTGCATTATAATCAAAAGTCAATTCATTTTTATGTAGGTCTAATAATATCCCAACAAATAAACCAAGAGATCCTAAAAACGAAAAAAGACAATTGTGAACATTTTTTACCATTGCTGTTATTTCAGCTCTCATATTCTGATTTTCTTGCACTAGAATATCTATTTTTTTGCTTTCCATAATATTTAAGGATGGTGAAATCATTTCCAAAATTTCAGCATAAAATATGTGTGAACTAATTTTCTTTTCTTGGCGGTTATTATGAAGTATTTTTTATATCGAGTAAGTATTACATAGAAAAAAGTTGGCAGCCAGCCAACCTTAGTTTGTAATAAAATAGTATCTCTATGTTTGAATTAGCAAATTTTTAATATATCCTAAAGCGCTTTGTTTTTTTTGATTTTTTTCCTGCTCCATTTTCTCTATTAAATCGTTAAAAACCTTTTGTAGTTTTTCTAAATCTACCGGATCGAATAGGTGTACAGTAAGCGTTGGGAGCTGCAATTCCAATTTCCCTTTTTCTTTAGGCCTTACATTTTTTTTAGGAAGAACTCTTTTATATACTATTTTATCTTTATCTTCTCTTAATTTTTCAAAGCCAATGGTATTAGCTTCTTTATTTTTTTTCATGTTATATTATTTAAGTGAATTGATTTCTTTTCATTATAACATCATATAAACCATCTGCAACTCCTTCCACAATAGCAACGTCATATTTCTCATCAAACTTATTTTTGACAGTACAATCAATTGTTAAAAAGCCAGCAAGTTCAAAATTCTTATCACTCGGCATTAAAGCTGGTACAAGAGGATATACTAATTCACTTTTGTAAAATAACTGTCCATTTGGATAGGCAGCACGGCTTGTATTTTCATAATCCCTACTGCTATCAATGTCATTATTAATATAATAAAACTTGGAGCTATCGCCATTTAAAACATTGAGTACGACTTTTTGATACGCCGTATTACCCAAAATTGTATGATTTGTCGCATTGTATAAATCTGTATTTCGTATTTTTGCACTTATAGTATCTCTACATAAGTTCCGAACAGATTCTGAAGAAGAAATATGCTTGCCTGAAGATATCGATATACTCGTTTTCGATAACGGAACCTTTATTGATACTGAACATATAGATTTTGTTTTTTTGTCAAAGTATTTTTTCAGATTTTCACACATTGTTAATACAGCGTCTAAAAATACCTCGTCAGAAATTGTATCTAATTTTCTCAAACGATGAATTTTTGCGAATGCATTTTTAAGTAACACAATGGCTTCACCGTAGATTGAATCTACGTAAAGAAAATGGTAATGATTTATAACATTTTTCATAAAAATCAATACCAACCTTATCAAATAAAGTGCAAATATGATAATCGCACCTATTGTTATAGATACTACTGCCGAAGTATTAAGAAAATTCTTTCCAAATAAAAAAAGTGCGAAAAGTGACCCAGTACCTCCCATAAGCCATTTCCATAATTTACCTTTAAAAGAATCTTTAACAGATAGTATGAAAAGTCGAGCGATGTCCCTTAATCTCATTTATAATAGAGTTAAATAGTACTACCTGTGTTAACTGTTTTAGAATTCACTAAACCTTGATATGTTTTTAATTAAGGATACTAAACTGTTACCAAAGTATACTTCTTCTTTTAAAAAAACAACTTTAATATTAGAATGGATAAAACAATTGTGCATATGTGAATAATTGCAACGCCATTTGAAATAAGAGCAGAAATATTGAAGAAGATTCAATCTTTTTTTGTTTTTGGTGTCATATCGTTTTAATTCTCTTTGATTTCATATACTTATTTTAACAAAACAAACTCTTATTTTTTGCACTTTCTACGTATAAAAATACCGTAATACTACGTATACAAAAAGGTTATTTTAATTAGCATTTTACAGAAGTAAGCCATACGTTTGATAAGCACTATGCAGGACATAAGCAGACAGCAGGAACAGGAATTGAAAGATAAGCCAGATCTTTAAATTACTATTAAAGGAAAGTTGCTTAAAATAATTATTAAAAAAGATTGATAACCTCTTAAAACAAAAAAATGAAAATTATTTTAGTGTTACTACTAATGATTTTGCAAGTATCCGCCAAGACACAATCAATATCTTGCAATTGTACTGCAACAACCATGGTAAGTCACCAACAACGGAGTAACGCAAAACATGTAAACAATTTCGTTGATTTTAATGCAAAAACAGACACCATCAATGTTAACTACATTTATCCTTGGCAAAGAAAATATTCAACTGTTACCCAAACTATTACCACCAATCCGCTAAGCCAACGCAAAAAAAAGACACCGGAAGACAGTCTATACATACTTAAAGGGTATATGTGGTTCGTAAAACAGGAAGGTAATGACTGCGATTTTCACATAGAGATTGGCCCAAAAAATAGCAATGGTACAAGGATAGTGGTTGAAGTTCCCCAAGAAAACACAGCCTTGCAGGATAAAATAAAACAAAAACTTAGTGACTTGCAATTATTTATAATGGGTTGTAATACCCAAAACTCAACCAAAGCACATTTTAAACAAGGGCTTTTAGTTGTGGTGACAGGCTTGGGATTTTATGATGCATCACATAAACCTAATACAAACCATGGCGATGCTCATACGAAGATATACTCTTGGGAATTGCATCCTGTGCAGGATATTGAGTTTCTGGAGTAGTAATATTTTTCATACTGATAGAACTAAAATGATAGAAATAATCAAATTATTATGATTCCGGAAACTGATCTTTCCTTAACAACACCTTTTAAAAATATTGCTTTGGCTTTTTCAGGAGGCGGTTTTCGGGCTGCTGCATTCAGCTTGGGAACCCTTTCCTATTTAAAACACTTAAAGCTAGATAATGATGAGAATGGAAATCCGACTACTAAATCATTATTGGATAATGTTACGTTTATTTCCTCAGCTTCCGGTGGTACTATTACTGCAAGTGTTTATAGCATGTTGAGAAACAAAAAAGAATCCTTTGGCACTATTTATAAAAAATTGTTGGTTGCGATGAATGGCGATCAACTATTAAATAAAGCATTGGAAAAATTAAATGATGATAATGAATGGAATCAAAACGGAAACCTTAAAACCCGAAATCTTATTAATGCATTTGCAAAAGCATATGATGAAGCGCTTTTCCAAGGAGAAAAATTCGGGGTTTATTGGAATAAGGATGGGCTAAAAGACTTTGAAGTTTGCTTTAATACTACCGAATTCAGAAGAGGGTTACCATTTCGTTTTCAAACAAATGGCGAAGCAGTCACCCATGAGCTTATTGGTAATGAGTATATCCATTTTGATAGCAAGCATTCTGATAAGTATAAAAATATCAAATTAGGCGACATTTTGGCCGCTTCATCTTGCTTTCCCAGTGGGTTCGAGCCAATTGTATTTCCTGAGGATTTTTCCTACAACAAAGTTTTAAATCATTTATCTGTTGATGAATTACGTCAGGCACTCCTGGTTGAGCACTATAATAAACAAACGACCACTTTAGAGCCAACAGAAAGTATTGGTTTGATGGATGGAGGCATAACTGATAATCAAGGATTGGATAGTGCTATGCTTGCTGATACTCGAAGGAGAAAAAACAATCTTAAAGAATTCGATTTAATTATTGTTACTGATGTTGCCAGCTATTTTATGGATGCATATGAAGTGCCAACAGAAAAATATGATACTTCATGGAAGAAAAAGACACTAATGGATTATATACATACAGCTACTAAAATACCTACAGTACTTAGATATGTTTTTTGGGGGACGTTAGCTCTGGTTCTTATAAGTCTATTACTTATCTTTTTATGTAACCAGACATTTGCTCATAATGTTGGATATTTTACACTTGGTCTTTCTACTTGCATACTATTTGTGCTATGGGGAATTGCTTGTGTAAAAAAGAAGCTTGGGCTTACAAAAATTCTTGATCCTAACTTTGATATTAAAGATTTTTTAAAAAAGGGAATTCCTTCAATAAAGAATTTTTCAGAATCAATTTTAGATAAACTCATTACTTATTTCAAAACTACCCGACTTGGTGTTTTACAGCAAATGATTTCTGCTCGAATACGTTCTGTTTTAATTATGGTTTCAGATGTTAACTTAAAGCATGTAAGACGATTAATCTACAATGAATTTTATAATAACTCAAAATGGGAGAATAGGCGATGCTCAAATTTTATATATGTATTAAGTAAAATAAATGAAGAGTCTCGAAAAAAATATTTAATGGAGTTTGTAAATAAGGAAAAGTTATCTGCTCAAGATATTCTGTTGCTTACGGCTTCTTCAAAAATTATGGATGTTGCGGAACAGGCTCGTATAGTTGGTACTACATTATGGTTTGAACATAATAATGATGAGACACTTAAACAAGTTGTTGCCAGCGGTCAATTCTCAACATGCGTAAATCTCCTAGAGTATATATTACTGATCGAAAATGATTTAACACTTCAGTTCTCAGAACCGATAAAAATGATGTTGGTTACTATTAAAGAAAAACTAGTTTCTGATTGGAAACAATTTAATGAAAATCCATGCTTTCTTTTTGAGTTTTATAAAAAATAAACAACTAAAACAATCTTTAATGAATGTTTTGAGAAACTAACACTTAAAATAAGTAAAAATGAAAAATATGTATATTTAAATTATTTATCTTTTCTCATGCTCATGTTAAAAACAGGAAAGCCGAAAACTGAATAGAGTAGGCATAAATAAAATAACACAAAAATGAAAAAGCTAATTCTAATTTTATTTTTAGGACTTATTACCTCAATAAGTTTCGGGCAAACAAGGCATCCATATTATGGTGGCGGAAATCATACGACAAGTCACGGTGGACATTATGCTGGTGGTTATCGTTCTCATCATCGTGGTGGGCATTACGTTAATTATAGAACTGAAAATACTTATGGAAGACATAAAAGACGATAAAAACTATACCCATCAAAGTATTGCCAAAAGTGGAGCCGAATGAAATCTAATAGTCGATGGAAGTAACTATTTGTAAATCCGCTTTTTTGTTTTTTAATATATCGTCTTTCTTTAATAAAAATTACATGCCGTGTGGCACAGCTTCAATTCCCATGTTGTGGCAAGCCCATAGTAGTTTCAATTCTAAAAGATAAACCTTAATAAAATATGGAAGACGAAAAATACGAACTGTCTCATCAACCTAAACAAGCAATTACAAAGCTAACTGTATCCGAGCTTTTACATTCAATACGTTCGCTTTGGAAGGGACGGAAACTAATTCAACGAGTAGAAGTATTGCTACCTGTTGACCCTAGCAGTGCTTGTCAAAGGTTATTTAATGCTTCAGTCCATGATTTAAAAGAGAAAATAATAGTAATGGGTGTTGATTTGGCTAAAGAAGTTGCAAGTAATTATAAACTACCCGCTGTAAATAACGAAGATGACATTCTCAATTATAATGTATCCAAAACAATTGACCTTTCTTATCGAATTGGTCTATTAAGTAGAGCTGAGTGGAGGCGCATACATAGATGTTATGAAATAAGACGAGATTTAGAACATGAAGATAACGACTATGAAGCTGTATTAGAAGATTGTTTTTATATTTTCAAATCTACTATTGATACAATATTATCTAAGGACCCAATTCTTTTATTAAGAGTTACAGATGTTAAGCAGATTGTTGAAAACCCTACTGAATTATCAATTTCAGAACAATTTATTGAGGATTATAAGGGAGCACCAATCTTAAGACAAAAAGAAATTTCACACTATTTAATAGCTATTGCCAGAGATCCTGGGCAACCTGATATCGTAAGAGAAAATTGTGTTGAAGTTTTAAGACACATTAAAGAATATACGGACACTCAAGTAACAATTGAGGTGGCAAAATCTCTGGAAGAGAAATTGGGAAGAAATGCAATTGACATTTTAACTGCCAAACTTGGAAATGCTAGTGGAGCGACAGGATATTTTAAGAAGGTAAAATTAAAAGACTTTTATGGTCAATTACTAACTGAACTAAAAGCAGCAAGTGATTGGAGTGGGCAAACTAAAATAATGACAAAGTTTGAAGACATTGGTGGACTATTATATTGCCCAGATGAATTATATTATGACATAATGAAAGAACTAGTGTTAATTTATATTGGTGAGGAGAGTTATGGATATTATAGAAATACCAGAAAAGTTTTTTTCAGTAATGGTGCTGCACCAATTATTTTCCGTGTGCTGGAACAAGAAGGAAAAAAAATTGTACCATACTTAGAAAAAATGAGAGAACACGGTAAACGTATAAAGTATAAAATCAGCAACATTTATATACAACGAAGATTTGAACAACTACTTGACATTGCACCTCTGGATGATAAATAGAGTAGAAGTGTATCTAACAATTCATTATCAATTGATGGCATTAGTGATATGTGATAAATTTGCAGTTATAACTGGTCGCAGGAATGGTAAGGCTTATCAGACCAGTTCCTTAGAAAATAAAATGACAACAGAGGATTTAAATGAATTTATTAAAACTCTTTAGCGTCTATTAATTGCACATCATGTATGCTGGACGAAATGATAATTTTAGCAGTATTGGTATTCTTTGGGATATACACTTCAAACACACCTGTTTGTGGTTGATTATTTTCGAGTATATACAATTGAGCAAATATGTCAATGTTAGGATTTAAAGAACCATTAAAATATGCAAAAATGTGGGTTGACCCTTTAGAAAAATCAATAGAGCCGTCTTTACTAAAGAAGCTAATTTTTGACTTATTATTATTTAAGCCGGTCAAGGTTATTGTTTTTTCCATTGTCCTGCAATTTTGTCACAAAGATAATACTTTGGTATACCAAAACCGATAGTCACTATATATATTAAATATCATTTCTCCCAAATAATACTAAGTACAGAATTATATCTTGGTGTTATAACACAAAATTCAAACATTGGGTTATCCCTGTCATTCTCACCTAATTCAAACCAAGTTGATTTATAGATCTGTTGTGCGGAATCTTCTTTTCTATAAATTCTATTCTGAGTATAATATTCATTGGCAACAGAATCAGAAGGAACATTAAGTTTATTTCTGTTAGGGATCCAATAAAGTAAATCTTTTGATTTCTTCGAATATTCTACCTTGCCATCTTTACTGAAAATCGCACAAATAGGGTGATACCCAAAATCAATAAAGCGATAAACTGTGGATGTGATACTTGTATTGAATTTCTCAGATAACTCCCTTAATAATTCAGGAGAAAATTTCTTTTTTAAACATGCTTCTCTAAAAAACACCTCTGGCATTAAGAGTTCAGTTGCAAAATCATTCGCCTCTTTTTCTTGGATTCCATGCTTATATGCTTCCAATGTGGAATAATCATCCGAAAATGTTGCTTCCTTGCCACCATGTAGAAGAATATGCCCTAATTCATGAGCTAAAACAAATCGCTTCTTTTGAGGAAACTCAATATTGGAATTTAACGAAACAATAGATTTACCATTTTTCATAACCATTCTCCCATCGCAATTATTTAATGGTACTTCATTTACAATTCCATTGAAGTAAATTATCAAATCTGTTAAAGAGATTGTAGCTGGGTCATCAATACCACAGTAATCAAATATTTCTCTAGCTTTTAAAACGGGTTTAGAAATCATTTAACTTTTTCCTTTTCCAATTTGTCAATAAAATAAAGAATTTCGGTTTCTGTTAAAATCTGGCGCAAATTTTCTTCATCTAAGTTCTCAAGATTTCTAAACTGAAGGTTTGGTGATTTCTGTTTTAACAAAGTAAATATTGCTTCCTTAGTATGCGCTGCTGAAACCTGCACCATCAATAGGGCTCTAGAATATAAACCTAATAGGTTATCCTTATTTATTGCTACCTGCTGCTGAAACATTAGCTTTTTAATAGTACGAATCCCTTTCTTTTCTATCTTTTGGGGGTCATAGCCATGCTCCTTTAGCATATCATCCAAAACGTCGGGATTATTTGAAGCAGATTCAAGATAGGAATCAATTAAACGATCAATATTTATTTTTTTTGACGGCATGTGAGATTTTTAGCAGATAAATATTTTTGTGATAATCCTTTTCCCTTTCTTAATTGTATTATAAACGATTGTTACATCTACGGAGTATTTTTTTGCAATTTCTCTTGGTGGTATTTCATCAAACCAGTCGCAGAACATAATAAAGCCATCGGAATCTTCACCAAACTGCTTTTCTAACTCTTTCCAATTTTCTTCTGAAACAATAATTTCTTCAGGGTCTTCTGATTCGGTGAAGTCGGTATTTGATCCAATGTCTTCAGCATTATCTATTACCTCGGTGACTAACCCCTTTTTAACTACCGATTTGGATGACGATTTAATATGACACCAAATTAAGCTTTTTGCCACCCCCTTTAAGTGAATTAATATATCTGGGAACCGGTTAAAATCCCATTTCCTTTCTCCCTCAAAAATCTTTGTGATAGCCTGAGTCGCAAAATCCTCTCCCTTCACCACATCCTTTTCAGATCGTGGCTCAAAACCAATTCTTGTAAGCCTTAATTCTGCATAGAGCACTAATTCTTTGTAAATAGTTGCCCATTCCTTCTCAGAAATCAGTTTTAGCTTCTCAAAAGTCTCTAGGTCAACTGTGGCCATTAAAATTGATTATGGTGTTTATAATACTATGCTCCAGAAACATATTTTTTTGCCATTGGGAAAAAAGGAACCTTTTGGAGCATATACAAGTATAAACTTTTTAAAAATGAAAACAGTTCAAATTTACGTACACGGTGAAAATAACCGTGACCCTAAGCTGGTAGAGGTTTCTGAAGAAGCTACAGTAAAAGACATTATTAGTAAGTATCACCAGGAATTCCCGGATTCAGGTACACCAGATGAGGTGGAGCTGTTCTTGGAGGATGAAGAAGAACACAGGCACAAAGATGAACCCGGAGAAAAGGCTGGAATTAAAAAGAGAGTTCACATTCACTGCCACCGCTGCAAAAAAGTGAATGTTACAGTTGAGTATAATGGTCAGGCCATTACTCTGCATGTACCACCATCCACAACTTCTAAAAAGATTCTCAAAAAAGCAGCAAAGGAATTCAAAATTAGCGATGGTGATGCCGCTGACCTGCTCTTAAAGCTGCATGATAGTACAGTTTTGCAGTCAACAGACCATATTGGTTCATTTGTAGCATTTCCTCATTGCAGCATTAAACTATTGCTAACACCAACCAAACAGGTACAAGGATGAGCCCAGATTTACTTCAATTTAACCAACATATTTCCGAAGCCGGTTTTCAAACAGGCATAGATAACCTGATATGGGGCATTGTGGATGATAACTCGGAACGCCCCACCTGGCCTATAGTAGTTATTTGGGTTCAGGCAGCTCCGAAGGCCAATCATCCTGATAAGTATTATTTCAGATTTGAATTATCAGGTTACCCTGCACAAGCACCCACTGCCTGTCCTTGGAGTATTGAGCAAAATTCAAGACTGCCCAATGAACAATGGCCCAAAGGGATAAACTTTGTTTCTGGTACATTTAATCCTGGCTGGAACCTTAATGCGCTTTATGCACCTTGCGACAGGCTTGCAATGGCTGGTCACGAGGGATGGCAAATACAATTTCCTGAGTTATGGTGGCAGCCGACTTTCAAAATTCAGGTCTATCTGCATTTCTTACATCGACTTTTAAATTCAGCCGACTATGTTAACTACTGATGTATCCATAAATAAGATTTTATGGAAAAAACTTATTAAAGAATTAAAGACAAGAGGAAATGGTATCCGGGAAAGTGGTGCTTTTCTTCTTGGTAATGCTGCAAAAGGAGAGATAACTGAATTTATATGTTATGACGACCTTGACCATCATGCTTTGGATTCAGGTATAATAGTTTTCGCAGGAGATGGCTACATACCATTATGGAAGATCTGCAGGGAAAAGGGTCTGCAAGTATTGGCAGATGTTCATACACATCCAGGTAGCTGGACAGGTCAAAGTGGTGCTGATAAAAAACATCCTATGATTGCACAGGCCGGTCATATTGCTTTAATCATTCCAAACTTAGCAACTAAACGGGGACAATTATTGAAAAACGTTGGTATTCATGAGTACATGGGAGACAAAAAATGGAATACTTGGGAAATAAGTTCTGGAAAATTAAAAATAACAGAGAAATGATGGAAATGAAACTTTCAGAAGACACATTTAATAGGCTATCCCTTGGTATAATAGAAAAACAAAGGTGTACGCCGGAAGAAGCAATACAAAAATTGGAATCGTTAAAAATAAGTCTAGTTTGCGGAGAGAAAATTAAGGAATCATTGCCTCTTCAAGCTGCTTTAATAACTGCAGTAAATACTGGAAAGAGAGCATTTCTTGGCGGGGTATATATACAAATACCTGCCAATACCCCTTGTCTTTTACCTTGGCCTGCAGAAAAAAATCTTAATGATATTTTAGCGGAAGTAGGTGGATATGTAACCGATGAAACACCAATTGGCTGCTTTTCTTTAATGTTTGGTTTACCTGGTGATATTGAAACTAATTCAATGAGAGTAATATGCAACAATTGGCAGGGTGGAGTATTATCCGAAAATATTGAATTACCTTTTGATGAAAGTGGAACTATACCAACAGGTGGAATATTTGCCGGCGGGTTAGCAATTGGGCTTGCATTTTTAAAAGAATCTGGAATTACTATTTCTTCATGTGATAAATCAGTTGGAGTATCTTTATGGCGACCAGATTTGCACTGGCTTGATGAAACCTCTAAAGGTCCAAATATAAACTTGCTCCCTAAAAAATACTGGCTGCTTGGGTTGGGACATCTTGGTCAGGCTTATATATGGAATATAGGTTTACTTCCATATCAGCTGCCTCATGATATTACTTTATTTCTTCAGGATTATGATAGAATTGTTGAAGCTAATGTAAGTGCTGGTTTATTATGTGAAAAGAAAGACGCTGGTATTTATAAAACAAGAAAATGCAATTCTTGGTTAGAAGCAAGAGGCTTTAATACGATAATTACCGAAAGAAAATTTGATGAACATACTAGACGGGTAAATGATGAGCCATTTGTAGCATTATGTGGGTTTGATTCAGCGTCTTCCCGTCTTAATCTTGAAGAAGCTGGCTTTGACCTCATAGTAGAAGCTGCCCTGGGAAATAGCCTTGCTACATTTGACAATATTATTTTACACACTTTTCCAGAAGCCTCAAAATCTTCAAAAGAAATTTGGGGTGACATTGATGAAACGAAAACAGAAATTAATGAAGTGATTCATAATATCTTAAAAGAAAAGGATAAAGAAAAATGCGGCATAGTTCCATTATCAATTGCTAGTAAAGCTATATCTGCCTCCTTTGTGGGTGCCTGTTCTGGTGCAATGGTAATTGCAGAGTTATTAAAAGGACTGCATGGGGGTAAAAGATTTGAAAAAATAATCGCTCATCTAAGAGAAATTGACAACATAAAAACAACCAATCACAAAAAAGATTTTTTTACAATTGAACTGAGCAGAAACGGCTTTTCTATTATTGAGAAAATTGAATGTAAGTAGTTACAATTTATGGGAAATCTTTATCATAATATCAACTTATTTCGTGCCAGATAGATTGACGGTTTTTACTATTCGTGTTTACTTAAAGTTGTATGAAATTGTTTATTTACTTACTCCGCATTTCTTTCTAATTCATGTACATTTGGCATTTCGTCATAAGTCCTACCATTTAAAACTCTACCTGATGCCTTTTTATTTTTTCCACCCCATTGTTTAAAGAAAAAAGCAACCTTAGCTTTTTCACATTGTTGTTGTATATCAAGAACCCAATCTTCATCCATACGGCGAGGGGTATGCCCGCTTTCGCCCCCTACAATTATCCAATCTATCTTTTTTAAATTCAAGTTTTCCAACGGCCCTATAAGTGGCTCAAGAGAAAGGAATTTTACTTTTGCTCTCGTTTTTCTCAGAAAATCAATCCTTTCAACGACTCTTTGATCTTCGACAGAAACGCCCATCCAAATATTATGTGTCCATCTTAACTTCTTATGTAACTCAAAAAGTCGACTAGCTCTTTTTGTTAAAACTTGAAAAACATGTTGAGGGTTTTTATTCATTACCTCAAAGACTTTTTTAATATAATCTAATGGCACATCCTTATGAAATAAATCACTCATAGAATTTACGAATACAACTTTCGGCGTCTTCCAAGTAAATGGTATATTTAAGGTATCGGGATGTATCCGCAACTTGAATCCATCTTTGTATTTTTCTTGTCCCATTCCTTTTAACCTGCGGGACATAATTTCTGCATAACAAAACTTGCATCCAGCAGAAACTTTAGTACACCCAGTTGTGGGGTTCCATGTCATTTCTGTCCATTCAATAGTTGATTGTGCCATGTTGTTAAAATTCTAGGATACAATTTTGGTTTAACAAAACAGTAACCTCATGATTAATTGTGTCCGTAAATCTACTTGTAATATCTCCTTTTACAACCATACTTCTTAAAGTATCAATATAATGTTTTTTTGCATATTTTGTTTTAGTTTGATGTTCTTCATATAAAGCAAATGCCGAAATCCTTCTACCTGTATAGGCTTCTTTAAGTTGTTTGCTTAGCGCAGCAATATTTTGATCCCCAAAATCAATTTCATTGGGGGCATTCATTTCAAGACGTTTTGCATCAAATGTATATGTTCCATCTCTTTCTAAGATTGCACCGATATTGTCAAACTCATTATAGATTTGTTTGACTAAATCATATCCTCGTGAATGCTTAGTGAAATGTAGAATATAATGGCTTGTTGCAGCATTGTCTTCTTCCTTAAATCTGAAGGCAGTATGAAAAAGAGTATCGTTAACTATATTTTGATATTCACCTGCTAAGTTTTCAATGATTAGAGCCAACCTTTCATCCACACCTAATGTATATTTTCTATCCTTCCTTACTTTTTCAAAGGACGTTGGAAATAAACCCCTCATCAAGTCATCAAATTTATTATTTTCAATTGCAGCGTGAATTCTTTTAACGTTTACAAACAAAAATATTTCATTCCCCCAACCTTTTAAGAATTCAGCTAAAACTAGTGTTTCAACTCCTTTATATCCAAAAGGGTCAATAAAAAGTAATGATGGATAAAGGTTTTTACCATTTTTATCAACATGCTTTTTCATTAAATATTTATTAATCCCTTCATCCTCACCGATTGTTTTGTCACCAAATTTTGGCTTAAATGCAAATGTGCCATCCGGAAAATATGTTTCAAACACTTGCTCCAACCTCTCTTTATAAATATTATCATTAAAAATTAACCTAACCTTAGTTTTTAAATCGGAATCATTTTTACAGGCTACTCCTACTAATATTGGCGTTGAAATACTACCATCATCATATACCCCAGGCCCTGCGAAAAGATCTAAATACCTAATCTGGGTTTGTGGTTTTTTTAAAATGATTTTACAATATTTAGGGAAGTACTCGGAAATGATATTTGCCTTGATCTTTGAAGAGCGTGTTTGTTTAGCAAAGAAATTATTTTCCATTGATACATATCTTTTAGAGGTTATTTTATATTATGTAACAAATTTACTTAATCATTACTGATATATATTATCCAGAGAATTATTATTGAGAATTCCAAAGAACTATAAAGCCTGGTATAGTGGTAGAACTCTCTTACATTTTAATTCAAGCAATACGGTAACAGCGGCTGCGGCCAAAAGAAGCCAAGCCGTGTTGAAAGCTTTCAACACTTTAGGGCGAGCCGTTCATGACTGCTGGAGGAAGAATGACGGAAGCAGGCAGCGAGCACCCAATACGAGGCTATACCAAGGAATGAAATGATGGTATAGCACCATAGGAAGGCCCAGATTCAGCTTATACGTGATATAGGCGCCTGAACTATGCAAGGGATCGTGTAGTAGCTCTGTGCGAAGTATGAGCACGTTAGAGATACACACTATCCCGCAGTCGCAGTGGGTAGCGCCGGCTCGCAATATTATGGGGAGCAGGTGGACCTGGCATTCACTGAAATGAAGAAGCGGAACGAAGTGGTAGCGCATGAATGAAGTGTATGACAGGGACACAGAAGCTCCCTGAACAGAGGAAGGTGAAGCTGCAAAGGCTATAACAAACTTGTGAAGCAACCCGAAGGGCAAAAGAAGTATTGCGATGCCATCAAAGGATATAGAGAGGCAATCGCAATTGTTCTTTTGGTTTGGCGGAGTCTTTGCCGAGACTTCTGGCGTGATTCCTTACTTCCGATTATAGCAACGGCGTCTGTTGGTTGAAATTAATCATCACGTGATGGAACACTTGCAAGAGGGTTGCAATGAAAGAGGATCAGCACTAACAAAAACGGAGGGAATTTAATTACCCTTGCCTATATTCGAGTTTGGAATCGAATTAACATCGCATTCCTTTAGATTCTTTCTTGCTTCTTTAATTCCTTTACCCTTGCCGAAAGTTTTAATAAAAAGATCTTTGCCCATCTCTGTAATATAATAAGATTCTAATATCTTGATTCGCCTTTTACTCAAGTCTTTATTACTTAAAAGTTCTTGCCTTTCAAATGTCAGCCCTCTAAACCTAATTCGACTATTACTTAGAATTAAACCAGTATCAGTACTAATGACAGGGAAATATTGATTTGCCCTAACAATTTGCAGTTTTTGGATTCTTCTGTTAAAAAACTGATATGAGTTACGAGACTTGATATATTCACTTTTTGTAGTATCATTTAATATCAAGTATTTAAAAATTGAATCTTTGTAATAACGCCATCGTCCACTATAATCAAAAATATTACAACCAAATCTATCAGTCATTTTAAAAGTAGAATCTTTATTTAACTTCATTTCTATTTCCCATTCTTTCCAAGGTTCTATTGTTGTGTAAACTCTACTCGTTAATTTAAGAGAGCATGAAGTAATTAATATTGTTATTATAGCAAATATGATAATCTTTATTTTCATAAGTGTTTAATATAAAGTTTCGCTACCGAAGGGACCAACAGTTATCGATCTAACAAAATTAGCAGTAATTTGATTATGATTTGTAATAGTGTATATTGCGTTTTTTTGTTTTTCTGTTCCAGTATTCCCGACAGCGTCATTTATTAAAGCTAAATTACTTCCCCGAGTAGGAGTTTGAGAACCTGTTAACGTACCAACATAAGAATATTGTCTTAGATATGCAGGAACCTCTAAATCTATGTTACTAGCTATACCATTTTTCAAGGCAGAATTGACCTTACCATCAAGTACAGAATATTGTATGTCACCTTTAAGAACCTGATATCCATGTTTTATTTCATGAAGTTCATTGCCAATATCTCCTTTCGCAAAATTGATAGTTATTTTTTTCAAATTATCTGCAGGAGGATCAGGCATTTCAGCATATGAACCTTCTTGGGGTGATAATGAAAAAGTGAAATCTTTATCATCACCCATTGCCTTAATTTCTGTTAGTGAACTATTGAGTTCCCCTAAACGATAATTTAGTTCGTCTACTGTAGATTTTTGTTCATCTGAAAGATGAACCTTACCATGTCTATTAGTAGCACCTTTATTGATTGCACTAATTTGGTCATTCAAAGATGTTATTTGTGCATTGGCTTCAGCTACGGTTTGGTCAACCATCACTTGAGATGCAGAATCCCATTTAGAGCCTGTAGGGTCTATAAATTTAAGAGGATTATTTCCAACATAGTTATAAGGTGTCCAATTAAAATAAAGATCAGCGAGGGGGTCTATTTGATGGAAGCGTCCAATTTGGGCATCGTAATTTCTTGCACTAAAGTCGTAGAGTTCCAATCCCGAACCGTCTGTAAATTCTTTGTTTTGTAATTCTTTACCTGTATAAAGTCTTTTGTTGTCCAATTTACCTGCCGCATTTGAAGATATCCCCGCCATCGTCAATCCGAACGGGTAGTAGTGCGTTTCTTCCAATATCGGCCCCCTCGTATGCACTACCTGCAAATTATCAAAGAACACATCAACCGGGCTCTGGTTGCTGCAGTAAATATACACAAATCCATTTTTTGGTACGGCTATATCGTGTAAAACATTATCGGATGTGTAATGGTCTTTTACCAGGCTGTTGCTACCCACCTGGCTAAAACCGCTGCCCACACATTTAAACTGCTCATCAAAAAACAAATAATTTATAAAGGCCCTGGGCACGTATTGATTGGTATTGCTTTGTGATTCCTCGTTATTAAGCATTGAATTGATACCACTAACACCGCCGGATGTATTGATCTGTGATGCTGTAACAGCGCCATGTGCAGTTACAGATGATGCAGCGCCGGGGCTACCCAATAAACCATTCAACAGATCCAGGATTGGAAGACTGCTGTTATAATTACTTCCGGGACTATTTTGAAAATAATAACTCTTGCCAAGAATATCTATCTTATCTCCTGCCATCACTTTTAAAGTAATACCCAGGCCTGTTTGATTTGTACTGCCATTTAGCTTGTATAAGTATTGGCTGTAATCATTAGTGCAGAGAGAGCCTGTGCAGGATGGATTATTGTTGGTGATGCCATTATTATTGTAATATTGCTGGTATTGTATTCCTGTAGCAGCGCTGTTGGAAAATATTTTTGTCTGATCAATTGTATAGTATGCATTTTCGGTGGCAACAAGACTGGGTTCCAATGTAGCCGCGGGATAAATATCCTGTTGCTGTTCTTCGGTGAGTACCATCCGCACATTTCCCAAATGATCTTTAATAAAATAATCAAAGACCAGCGGTGGGTTTGCGCTGCCCAGATTTGTTGGAATAAATCTTACCCTTCCTTCTTCGTGGCCAAAAAACTGCAACGTATTGGTATAATCATCATTGGGTGTATTAGCCGGCCATGTTGATTTGCTTTCATACACAAAACCGCCGATATAAGTAGTGGTGGTGGTAATGGTTTTATTGGCTGTACTATTATCTACGGTTACTTTCTGTAATTTATTACCTGCGGCATCATACAGATAGGTAATGGTGCCTTTATTACTACTACCATCTTTTTTTACCGTTATAACATTGGGTAGGTTCAAGTGATTATATTGTATGCCATCACTACCGGTGTAACTGATTATGTCTTTATTAAGGTCTTTTATTAAATTACCATTTACGTCATAAGTATAATCAACAGTAGTATTTGTTTTTGTTGGCGTGCCCTGCTGGTACAATGTAGAGGCCCTGAAATCTCCCAGCTTTGTTGTGGCGTCATTTACGTCATCTATTACATTCAGTAATTTATTACTGTTGGCGGTATAGTTGTAGGTCAATTTATCTATATAATCACTTGCATTGATCTTCAACCCCTTTTGCCACATCGCTTGTATATTTCCATTAGCATCATAACTGAGATTGCTTACACTAAAATCTACATTGGCTGTCTTATTAAAACTGCTGCCGGTATATTGATTAAAATCGGCCCCGGTTAAACGGTTTACATTATCATAAGTAAAATCGTATTTACGCTTTTCATTATCGCCCTTGCTTTTCCATACCATGCCTTCTATATTGCCATTGAACTGTAGATTGTAGTAAGGCTGGCCGCCCATAATATTATTGTCGGACTTATCATAGCCCAAATCAAAACCAAAATACTTCGTGCTGTTTGCATCCCGTGCAAAGTCACGGTTCATGCCGAGCATCCAGCCGCGAATATTATATTCATAGTTCAGCAGCCCCGCTGCCCCCCAAAGGGGGGTTCCGGAGCCTGCACCCAATTGTTTGGTTTTTAATTGGCCGAGAACATCGTATTCGTTTTGCGCAATAAACTGTTCAGGTATATTAACAGTGGTTCCGTTAATGACGCTATTCACTGTTTTTTTGATATTTAATAATCTTCCCAGGTCATCATATTGCATCCTGGTTGTTACCACGTGGGTTTGTGCACTACCGCCAGGTACAAAATAGTTTGCATTGGCAACTCCCGTTTGCTGCCTTAATACGGATAGCATTGGCTGCCCGGCCCAATTATATTGTGTGGTATTTATGTCTTTACCCGTGGTTATGTTTTGCGATTGTGTTTGTATTACCCGTCCCTTACCATCGTAATAACTGATGCTGTATAAATAGTTGGGCGTATTCAATATTTTTATTTTAGTACCTGTGGGCAATCCTTTCAGGGTATTGCTTTGTACCAATCCCTGGTAATAAGGATAGGTAGTTATTGGGGTATTGAAATTTTCATCATAGTCTGTACTCCTGGTTGCAGCAAAGGGGTTGCCGTTTGCATTTAACCAACTGTAATCATCATAAAAACTACGGGTCAGCTCCTCTTCGCCGCTAAGTGTGGGATAAGCCGTGCTGCCATTTGCAATTGCGGAATGCTGGGACCAGGTTAATGAACTTGGCCATAAGCCAGTAGTTACTGGCCTGTTTACGTCATCGTATTGAGTATACATCCATTTACCCTGAGTGGCCAGGTTGCCATCCTGCATAAGTATCAACCTGTCCCTTGCATCATACACCATCCATACAGCAGCGGCGCCGGGTACTTTTTTTCTTATCATGCGGCCACGTGTATCATATTCATAGCGGAAACATTGTTCGTCGAGAATGGCCGATGATAGTTGGCCGTTGTTCGTCCATCCATTATCCGCAAGGGTTTTCACCGCCTGGGGTTGAATAACACAACGCAGGTTACCAATCTCATCATAAATATAATAGGTGCATAACCATCCCGTGTAGCCGCTGCCGGTGCCGTCATCGGCTATGGCGCTTAACTGCACTTTCTTTAAGATTACTTTGCCTTCTTTGTCTTTAAATTCTATTACCTGTTTTTTATTTTCATCGGTGGTGATCGTTTTGTTCAATTGGTTGGCGGCATAAACGGCCCCACCACCCCCCGAAGGGGCGATTTGGTAAGTCCCAAACTCTCCGGGAGTATTGCTGTTGGTTACTGTCCAGATTTTTACGTCATCAGTAACGGTGTTAATTGCATATTTTATTTGCACATTTCTTCTTTGTGCAGGATCAGCGGCGCTTTCGCTGCCAGCCCAACTGAGACCGGCCGCATAAGTATCGGTTACGCGGTTAAGCGGCGATGGTTCAAAATTTGTTTTACTGTAATAATAGTTTTCGATTTGGGCGCTATATTGGGCTACCATGAATGTGGTCTGCTGATCAAAAGGGTTCAGCTTAAATTCACCATCACTTATTGATGCATTGCCACCGGTATTGTTTGCCGCAAAAGGTAGATATTTAAATGACTCTCTTCCAAATTCATCATACATCGTTGCACTTACCATATCATTGGCAGTACCGCCTGTTGCCATTGAATTTTGTTTCATCACGGTTTGTAAGGGGCGGCCCAGTCCATCTATATATTGCGTGGCCTGCTTTACATCCCTAAGCGGCCTGTTTACAAATGCCGCTTCATTTTGTTCGGGGGCCGTTGCCGTCCAGGTACGTACAAAATTTACGCCTGCAGCGGATGGATAAGGGCCGGGTGATTGGGCGTGAAGGAGCGGGCAGGCAAATAAGATAATGGCTGCGGCAAAACTATTTTTTAAGTGATGTAACATCTCGGTAGAATTAAATTATTAATAACGTTAGTTACCGGTAATGGCATTGATGATGGTACTGTCCATGGGCGTTATCGTCGGTGCGAATACACCTATTAAAGCCCCCTCTCCACTGATCAATATTTTTTGAAAATCAGTGCTAATTGGTACCGGCATTACACCGTTCTCTGATGATGATGCCAGCCAGTTATATAATGGGTGAATGCCTGAACCAGTAACAGCAATTTTTTGCCCCAATAAAAATGTATTGTTGTAATTATCGTGGCAAAACTGTTTTATCTGTGCATTTGTTTGCGGCTCATGATTAAAACTGTTGGAAGGGAAAGCTATTACCACAAGGCTGTCCTGGTATTGCAGTTGCAATTGTTGTAATTGTGCCAGTTGCCCTACTTTATTTGAACCGGTGGCAATATTTACCAATAATATTTTTTTACCCTGGTAAGCATTCAAACTAACAGTATTACCATCTATGTTGGTGTAACTGATATTGTAAATACTGCTTACAAACAGCATGGATAATAATAATAATTTAAGCATGGTATATCATTTATTTTTTAAATTATAATTTTTTAATTACCACCACAAAATATGAAGAGTAGGCCGCAGGGGTCTGGTCCTGTTTCTGAATATGTTTGGCTAACAGAGCAATCACTCCATTGATATACATATGTACAGTCCCACAGCCCAGAGCTTCTGTCATGAAGATTTGTTGTCATGTTTACCCGAACTCCTGTTTCGCAAATCCCGTTAATACATCTTTTATCCCCTCCGGTACAGCCAGAATGGATACAGTCAGAAATACATAGACCATTAGTGTTGGCATAATTTTGCCCATTGGCGGTAATATCATTTTGTGCTAATTGTTGTGCAGCGGGCTGGCTGACAGTAGAACTGTAGGTATTGACAGCTACGGTATATGTAACTGTACTACCGGTATAATTTGTTGGACAATTGTTGCGGGTAAAGTCCTGCGATATTGCCGTGTTATAATAAAGTGATTGATAGCAACCTGCTGTAGTGTTCGCATAATTCTGCCCGTTTGCATCCATATCGTTTTGGGCTTGTAGGTCAGCATCGGCCTGGCTTGTTGAAGAGATATAGGTACTTGCATAAACTGTATACACAGCGATACCGCCGGTATATCCTGCCTGGCAATTATTGCGTATATAGTTGTGAGACAGTTGTGCATTTTGGTAAACCGTTGCTGTTGTAGGTCCGCTACAATCAACGGGTTGGCCTGCAAAATTATAACAGAATTTTTTGAGGATATTTTTATCCTGGTCGCGGATCAGTCTCAACCTGTTAAAGCCTTCATATTCGTAATAGCTGATATGATTGTTGGCATCGCATTGCGTGGTAAGGCCCAGCAAGGGTTCGTACGTATAGGTACTCATCTGCGCGTCTTTGGGAAGCAATCTCAGTTCATCAATTGTGCCTGTACCCGTTACCGTTACCGAACTGCTGTTTGCCGCAAGTGTGGCGATATATAATGACCATCCATTTTTAGTTGCCATTAAAGTGCCTGCACTGCCATTAACCAAACAGGTGCCAGCACCATTCTTAAGCCAGTAACTTACGGTAAATATCCTTGCAGTATTTAACCCGTCTTTTGTGATGTTACCGGTATTCAAATGATAACAAAGCTTACCTGTTGGTACGGTAGGGTCTGCTGTTGGTGTTCCTGTAAATACCCAACGGCCTTTTCCATCGGCTTCAAAACTGGTGGCGGCAATATTGGCGCTGTCGGCATTGGTGGCTTCGGCAATGGGATATTCATTTTTATAATCCCATATATAACTGAGTTTTATATCCGATGCTTTTGATTGCTGGATAATATTGCCGTAGCTGTCGTATTTTTCATTGAGGATAACTGCATCATAACGGCTGTCGGGGGTAAAAAAATTAATCATCAGGTCAGATGGAACAAAATCAGTTATCGGGTTCACTGCATCCAGGCGGTAGATCATATCGGGTTTTGGCATATTGCTTTTATAAGTAGTTACCATACCGCTTACTATTCTTGGATTGCTGCCATCAGGATTTTGTTTCTCAACGTATTTCTCAACAGGCAACACTATACCGGAGGAAAGTAACGCGTTAATACCTAATGCAGCACTGTTTCCTCCATAAGCATCATAATCTACAGGATAGGTAATGTGTGTTATTATTTTTTCATTCTTACTGTTGGTAGTTGTAATTGTTTTGGGAAAAGAACCTGCATAATATTGATAGTCATTAACCGACTCAATATAATTATTGGTGTTGGGATCGTAGGTTCTTGTTGTATCAGCAGGGCAATAAGACCATTCCGATGGGGTATTAAAAGGGGTATAACTCATATATTGAAAAATATCCTCCGGCATGGGATTACCCGGATCTGGTTGAACCAGGTATCCGGCCTTTATGCCCTGGATACCAAATAATCCTTCGATCATATTTTCTTCATTTTTCTTTTCAGAAACAATGCTAAAATTGTTATTGTTATTTTTATAATCCGCCTGTCTTAAAAGCTGGCCTCTTCGCCAGTCATAGGATTCCGAAGAGGCGAATGGAAAATCGGGATGTTCAACATCATACATTACTGATGGATCCAGGAAATGGTATTCCGTCTTACCATTGGTACTTCCATTGCCATATTCTACTGTAACATCGGAATAACCTACAGATGAACCGAGGGAGGTTGCCAGTGGATAATTGCTGTACCCATTACGGGTAACATAATATCCAATAGTTACAGGAAATGTATGTCCATTCTCAAATCCCTTGAGAAAACTAAAGTTGGGGAAATTTACAAGAGCGCCACTGCTTCTGCTGGTATCGCCCGTAAGTTTTTTGTACTTGAAGTTCTTAATATTTTGTATGCCTGTTACCGGGTCTTCATCAATCATTTGTTTTATCCTTAACCCGCCTGCAAGGTTATTATGTACATAAGCGGTATCATCATTCTGCCATTCCAAATGCATTGAATAGGGGGTGGTTTGATGTTTTGGATTGACCACTACGAGGTGATAAGGGCCTGGCGAAAGAAAGAAAGTATTTTGTCCGTTATTAATTCCCCCTATCGAAACGCTATCGCTCCCATCTGCACCTACTGCCCATATTATTCCATCAATAAAAGTGGTATAAGGATCGTTTGGGTTGTATAATCCCTCACCAAAAGTATTAACCTGGACCGCGCCCAATGTTGAGATCACTGAAAAGTAAGGATCATCAAGGCCGCAATACATATTTATTTTGGGGGTCATATCGGTTATAAGATTACCCTGGCGATTGGACTCATAAACAAAACTTGTGGAACCCCCTGTTGGATAAGTAATCTTTTGCAATATGCCAGCCTGCGCATAAAATTGATCAACCTGCCTGTTAGATCCAGGTAATATAGAATATTGACCTGTATAATAATTTCGCCAGGGTTCCTGTTTTATTAAAGTGGTATTTTCAATGTGGCCATTGTAATAGCCCCATATATCCTGCGCATAGGAAAGCCTGTCGGGCAACTGGGTAGTATTGTACTGAAACCTGTAACTGTTAACAGGGCCGGAAAGAATATTTCCTGTAACAGAATCACTCACCACTTCCTTCACAGAATCCAGCATCAAACGTCCATTTGTTTGAGGGTCGCCCAGGTAGTCATACGAAAGGCGGTACTCTTTTCTAAAATTGCCGCTGCCTTTTACCAATATTTTTGTTACCATACTCATACCGTCCGGACGGGAGGTTGTATCGGAAGTGAAGATCACTTTGCCATTATTAAAATCTATAGAAGTGAGCCTTACTGAATGAAACTGGTTTGCATTAACACAATAACTTTGCGGAGGCGGGGCTCCTCCGGTTACACCGCCATCTACATGATCGAACTGATACGTTACATCCTGATGGAGGTTTGAGACATTATATACACATTGGTTATAATTGAAATTAATTGAAGTGGTTTGTAGTGGATTTACAATCGATTTAAGGTACCAACCTGTAGTAACTGTTGTTGGTATACCGGGTGGTGAACCGGTGCAGATATTGTGAGTTGTGCATCTTTCCTTGGCATCATAACTGCCATAGGGGCTCCCAAAAGAATACTGCATGCCATCCGGAGTTGTTATTACCCAGGATTCAATTGAAAAGCCGGATTTAACGAATTGTATCTTTATTTTTTGCAGCGGTATGGTATAACAATTACCATCTTCATCCATTATAAATTTTCCGGTATGCCCGCAAAAATTAAAATAATAAATATCCGGTTCGGCATCAAAAAAACCAGCTCCAATGTTTGTTATAAGGTCCTTTGTTTGCTGGGTTATTGGTGTCACAGCCATTCCGGCAAGGGTTGTAGAAACATTGTGATTGCCATCAATGAATCCAGAAGGCTGGTCATCTGGTAAGCCCCTCACTGTTCTCGTAATAACACCGCCTGCACTGAGTGCCCAACCCAAGCCAACAGAAGAAGCAGCTTCTTCAACTTTTATACCACCCGCGGAATAACTTAATGAGATGGGTACAGTAAGATCCCTAGATTGAACAGTGTATAATGGTATAGAAATGTTTGGTGCACCGGTGTAATAGCCTACTGGCATGTTTCCATATTTTCCCAACGAAGCCGCTTCAGGAGAAGGAGGTATGGCTTTGGTAAGTTCATAATTAGCGCCTGCCGGTTGGGCAAGGATGCCATTGCAAAAAAGAAATGCAAACAAGAGGGTTAAAAAAATAGTTCTCATAATAAGAGCATTAAAATTTATTTTAAATCCAAATTTCATCGTGTAGTTTTTCACCTCACCCCAACCCTCTCCGACGGGAGAGGGGCTTAGAGCCCACTATCATTAAACGCTTTATTAAAAATTGATAATTTTAACAGCGCAATTATGATTTAATTATTTAAAAGAATATCCTACTCTGAATAAAAATGGCTGGCTTACCGGAATATGATCGCGGTAAAGCATATCATACAGTATCTGCAAACTGGTTCCACTGAACCATTTTGTTTTTATGTTCATTTTTTTTGTGAGACCTACCAAGCCTGCGGCTTGCCAGTCTGTATAATTATTTAGTTGTTCAATATTTTTAAACTGGGCGTTATAATTCATTTCAAAGCCGCCGCTAACGAAGAATTGTTTTTTTAGTTTCCAATCGACAAAACTTCTTACGCCGATTCCCTGGTTGGAGATGCTGATGTGTTGAATACTGCCAAGTCCCATTTTATAACTGGCACCAAGGCCTATTATACTTTTATCATTCAGTTTATACCCAACACTTAATCCAATATCTGCAGTTGTAGGTACTAAACTGTTATTCTTTGCAAATTGAAAATTGTTTCCAAATTCTATCCGTTGCAAAAAGGTCTTTGTCTTTTGCATATTGGGTTTAAAATCGGGGATATTTGCATCACTGCTGTTACCCCCTGCCTTTAGGATTTTATCTTTGAGTTGGGTTAATTGTGCTTGTGCCTGCTGTATGTTCTGGCTTACCTGTTGTTGAGCGTTTGGCCCACCAGCGGCAATCCTGGCTTGAATTAAACTTTGAACACCGGCCCTTGTTTGCAGCCCTGCCAAACTCTGCGCGGTTCCGTAGCCGGATGGAATTCCGAATAATGAAGCCAACTGGCTGTTTTGCTGTGTAAATTTTTGAAAGGCAGTTATCTTATTTAAAATTGTGAGTGCGGTTTCTTCTGCTTTCTTTTTATCGCTGAAGATCTCTTTATAGTTGCGCATTGTTTCTACATAATAATAAGCCTCCTTATTTATTTTAGCTAAATACTTACTGTTGCCAATATATTTTACCGCTTCATCAAGCAATTGTTTTTTTCTTTGTTTTATGAATTGTTCAACTGCTTCTGCATTCTTTTCTTCCAGTTCTAATGCCGTTATCTTCTTATTGGCTTCATTGATTGGTTTAACCAGTTTATTTTTCAGGTTTTCCTTTTGTTGATCTAAGTATTTTAAACTGGTGGTTAATTTATCGCGGTATGCATCATATTGGGCACGGTAATTTTCAACAACAGCCTTTCCTTCTTTGATTTTTTGAAGTACGTTACTAAACGTGGTTTGATCGTTGCCGAATAATTTGGCAGCAGCATCGGGATTAACTTTTAGTAAGAGGGAGTGTATCTTATTTTCCCAGCGACTGAGTTTTGCTAAAGTCTTTTCTGTTTTACCGGTGATGCGGCTGCTGTACTTATCTATCTTGTTATCAACGTTTGTAATGTATTTTACGGGGAGTTGTTGGAGGGCTTGTAATAGGCTATCCGACTGGGCTGCGCAGTGATATGAAGCAATTAGTATCAGTGATAATATCAAGAGTCGGAGAAGACTCATAAGTTAGTCAGTTTTTATTTTCAACAAATTCTATTGTAATAATTAAAGTCTTCTTTTAGAAAGCAAAAAGAAAATATTAATTCTTTAAACTTTACTTTTTAATAATCTTTTTTGTACTTATTTTGTTACAACACGTGTAGTTATCATTAATACTCATTTACAATATTCAGGCGTTTTCCACAAAAACAGAGAAGAAAAAAAACATAAAACGAGAAGAAAAACAACGTAAAAAAGAATTGAATGAATCTTTTGCATTAAAAAAAGTAAGGTATAATCATTAATCTATTTTCCCTATACGGATACTACCTTAATTATTTGCATCTACTACGTATCAAATACCGTATTATTACGCATTTGAGAGTCTGATATTATTAGGACTTTGTAAGTTCCAAATTTATATACCCCTTTAACTTATGACTCTACTCACTTCTCCCATCCGGATAGTTTTAGCTGATGACCATGAAATATTCAGGGATGGCTTTCGCTTAATGCTGAAAAAACAAAGTGATATAAAACTTATTGGTCAGGCTTCAAATGGAATTGAGTTGATTGAAATAACAGAAAGATTAATGCCGGATATTATTTTGACAGATATCAAAATGCCTAAACTAGACGGCATTGAAGCAACAAAGATCTTAACCTTAAAATTTCCGGGGATCAATATAATTGCCTTGACCATGTTTGATGATGATCATTTGATAATAGATATGCTCGAAGCCCGTGCAAAAGGATATTTACTTAAAAGTGCCCATAAAAATGAAATAATAGATGCTATCAAAACAGTCTATAACCGTGAGACCTATTATTGCGAAAGGACTTCTGCCAAGCTAGTCCAAATGATTGCCCAAAGCCGGTTCAATCCCTATAAAGAAATACAAAAGCCAGGTTTTTCGAAAAGAGAAATTGACATAATAAAATTGATCTGCCAGGAGGCCCCAAATAAAGAGATATCAGCAAAGTTATGTCTGAGTATCAGGACCATTGAAGGATATAGGGAAAAAATTCAGGAAAAAACGAGAGCAAAAAATGGTGTTGGGATTGCTATCTATGCTATAAAGACTGGTATTTATAAAATTTGAAAAATATTTCGGCCAAATCAACGAGCATAATCAAAATATTAAAATTACTTAACTTTTTTTACCAGTTCCCACAGTTTTATTTATATCTGTAGCTGGGACATTATCGGTCTTAATATCAAAAAAGAGATTCAAATTATCTTTCATGTTTTTGTTATTTTCCCAAAACACTTTTAACAGGGTACTATCTTTACATCTTACATTCAAACTGTCACCCACAACAAGTGCATCATAAATATTAGTCTGAAGATTAGTGAAATAGAAATACTTAGTAATATTTTTACTGGAATTCTCAGCATTATTAAAAACATTCATACATACTGCGCTAAAGCTTGCACTAAAGAAAAAACCTAAAAATACTGCCCGAACATAAATCGGTTGATTTTGCCACCCTATTCTTGTAATTAAAACCCCTATTATGCTAGAGCCTACAGATGCAATAACGAGGATCAGAACAAAAGCGAAATAATATACTTCAAATGTTTGAGCCATATCCATATGTTGTTTTTTATACAGTCTAATATAGTTATACTGGTTTGCCAAAGCTTGTGTACATTTATTGGTATTCTTATACTTGTCGATAAGTGAATCTCTGGCTTTATCGGCCTCTACAATATCCTTTGTTACTCTTTCAGCAGCATGCCTAAATCCAAAACCATTTATTTCTACAAAAGCAAGAAAAACAATCCCAAAAGAAAAAATGATTACTATCGTCATCCGATATGGAAATCTAATTATTTTATAAATTGCTTTTTTCAATTTTGACACCAATTGTTGTGAAAAGAGTCTAATAATAAATTTTCATAGGGGTCTAGTGTAAAGATTTGTTCCCCCTGTTCTATTTACTACTTTATTAATGAAAGAAAAAGAATTGATTTTTCATCGCTTACTGTTACTCTATATCCATACTTTATACTACTCATTATAATTGTCCTGTCACATTTTTTTCTTTTCCGGAGTTCCTAATCCAATATTAAATCCAGGCTGATAGGATAATTTACCATTGCCATCAATTACAAGATTTATCGAAAATTCCCCCCACAGACCATTGGCGATATTAAACTGACAGCCCAAGGAAGCGGTAAAACCACTTCTTTTGTTCTTATAGTCATATTGTGCTTGTAAAAACCCCTTTATGTTGTTAGTGCCATAAAAAAGACGTTCTCCAATTGATACAGTGGTCTGCCATTGCACACTATCAACCAACGCAACTTTACACCCTATTAACAATTGCCCCTTTTTTCCTATAGCAATGCCTGTGGTGCTCCAAAACCCAATTTGTGAGAATTTCAGGTTTTTAAGAAGTGAATCCGATGAAGATTGTAAAGTAGCAATACCCAGTTCCCAAATGGGAGCATTCCAAAGAAGATTACGAATGCTATCACGGTATCCTGATACTGCATCAATGTCAACAAAATCATTAGCATATAAACTATCAAATAAATGTTTAAATTTTTTATCTTTAAAATACTGCTCACTAACATTTATTGGCGTAGACGAATGCTTAGTGGCGTAATCAGCGAAGGCTTTATCATGAGCGACAGAGTTATTAATTGCACTTTTGTATAAAAAATTTATGAAATCAGGATTGCAGCGAAAATCACGTAAATCGGTTTTATCAATTACTGTTAATCTTAATCCTTCAGCGACATTATAACCTCCATTACTTACAATATTAGTGCCCAATGAAAAACGTAACCGATACCAAAATTTATTTTTATTATAATCATTTAAAGAAGCCTTACCGTTTAGCAATAAAGGTGATATTTCTACAGCAAGATTTTTAGGTATTACATTTCCGGCGGTTAAAAAGTAATTTCCGATACTAAAAGCAACCTTTCGTACCGATGTTGGTTTAAGAATGTTATCGGGCGAATTACCTAACAATTTAGATGCCGGCGACTCTGGCACAGAATAATCTAAATTACCCCAACCGGTTTTGAAATTAGTACTATCCATTTGTGCAAAAGAATATTTACAACAATGGAATACAATAAAGAAGATGATTATTCTTTTCACAACCTAAAAGGTTTAGTTAATATGATATGTAGCTCCAGTTGTATCCTTTCCAGCAGTTGTTGTATCTGATAAAGTAATATTTGGTTTTATAACCATTTTGTCTTCTAAAATTGAAAACAAAATAGAATACGGATAATCTTTTCCATCTGGAGAAATAACAGTAAATGTTCCTCGTATATAGTACCCCTTACTTGCGGAAGGTTTATTCTCAAGTATTTTAGTAAAAGATTTGTTTGATTCTGTATCACCGGTGAAATGCTCTATAATTGTTGAACCGTCAGTGCCAAAAACAGTTATTTCAAAACCAAGAGCATGGAGGGATTGTGAGGTAATTTGTACAGCAATGTTTGATTTGGTTGGATCGATAAATATGTCTGTCATGACTTACTTTTTACGCCTACTCTATATCCCGTTTTCGGCTTCCCGGTTGCTTTAAAATATCTCCTCACATTACTATGATTTATGTACTGCACAGCATAGAGAATTTTTTCTTTTTTGTTATAAAACTCAATGCCAATAGCTCAAATAAATTCTATGGCTTTAGGGGCAAGTGCTACTTCCAAATGATATACACGCAAAATCTAATGCTGGAAGCATTTTAAAATAGAGAAGAAAGGTATTCACATTCATTTGCTTTTCATTTTCGGGTATTACCTTATTTTTTTACACTTTTTACGTAACAAATACGGTATTACTACGCATGTATGGGTCTTATTTAATTTAAAACATATTATCTAATTGCTAAACTGATAATGCAATGCCAAGATGTTTTACATATAGTCAAAGAAGAAAAACAACATGAAATGAGAAGAAAAACATCATAAAAAATAATTGAATAGCCCTCTTAAACCGTTTTATATTTAAAAAAAATCCCAATGTAGTAATTGGGATTAATTAAGTAAACAGCTAAAGAACAGACGATTGGATATTGTTGATAATTTGTCTTCTAGGAAAACAAATTAGAATGTTCTTATTGCACGAACATAATTTAACTGATTCTTTTGGTCGGTGTAGTACGTGACATCATAGTTAAAATCCTGATCCCAGGCTCGGAAATAATCATATTCGGTAGAGGTCCAATAATCAAATGATGTGATAAATTGATGTGCAGGAAAGCCGCCAACAGCATCTTTTTGAGCGTATAAGGTATTTAATTGATTATTTGATGGTAAGAACCAATCGGTAAAGTTGCCCCCTCTGTAATCCCTGCACAGCTTAGCAGCATACAAGCCGCTGTTTCCATAGACGCTTATAATTTTGGTTGTATTTGCTGATCCATCAGTGGTACTTTGGGCATTGGTTGCTGTTGCAAATAAATTCCCCGGTGCCCAGGGTATTGCATTGCCTTGATCTCCAGTAGCGGCTATTAATCCATGCTGGCCGGTATTATCAACATAAAATATAATACCGCCTCCATAGCTTAAGCCAATTGAAATGCCTGTTGTTGCGGTAACCTGATTACCATAGCCGGTACCGAAACTGTTGGTCGCGTAGGCCCGAACATAGTAGGTACTATTGATTGAAAAAGCGACGGTACTGCTGTACCCATTGGTTCCGATGCCGTCAGATGTTCTGATATTGGCAACGGTAGGATTAGCAGTTATACCCCAACACACTCCTTTCTCAGTTATGTTTGCACCACCACTCCATACGTTGGTGCCACCACTTATCCATTTATGATTTGTTTCTACCACTGGCTGTGTCGTTAGTGAAGGAACGCCATTGCTGGTCAGGATAAATATTTCATTGCCATATCCGGTACCAACTGAATTTGTAGCGTAGGCTCTAATGTAATACCCGACATTAGCGTTTAAAGTAGTCACGCTACTGGCGAAGCCCCCGGTACCCGTGCCATCGCTTGTTTTATTATCTGCTATGGTTGGCATAGAAGCAGTCCTCCAACATACTCCTCGTGTGGTAACGGCAGCGCCACCATCGGAAGTAATTGTTCCTCCTGTTTGTACTGATGAAGCGGTGGTTCCACTGGCGGCAGTGGTTATTAGTACCGGTACTGTGGGAGTATTCGAATTAGTACTGGTAGTATCACTTTTTTTGCAACTACTAACTACCAGCAACAATACCACACTTACGATATGTATTGCCAAAAAACATTTCCTTTTCATGATGAATGATTTAAGATTTTTAGTATCCTTTCTTTGATTTCAGTTCTTTAATCTGCGGCCGGAGTGAGCCAAATTCTTCGGCATCAAAATGTGCGGCAATCTTCTCCATGATACCTAAGTATTGTTCCTGAAGCGCTTTCCCGACAGCATTGTAGACGCCCGGGTCTTGCAGTATTTCGTTTCCGTTTAATGGTCTACTATATTTGACGGTTGTTTCAATTTGCACATTTTCAACATTAGGAATGGATACAGATTTAGACCATATCCGTTCATTGGTGAGTGGTTCTACTCCGGTTAAGTTAATCTTGCCGATTAATGAGGCTTTGCCGGAATAGGTGTAGCTGTTATAACTTGCTCCTAGAAGTGAAATATGTTCTTGCCAACGTCCTTCCCTTGAGCTAAATTCAGGGACAATTTCAATTTGAATAGCGACATCGGTTCTTTTCTTGTCATCAAAAATCATTTCATCAAATGCCGTATAGGGGCCTTTCATAGTGAACCCTTTGGCCAGGATGAGTTCTTCGATGTCACCGCCCAAGGCTTCTTTGAAGCGTTTAAATAATTCAGTGCCGCCTGACGAAAAGGCGGTAGCGTAGTATGGCTTCACTAAGGCTATGAGCATGCCTGCCGATCCAGGTTTGGCTGACTCTTTTGGGGTGTAATCAAACGTAAAGGTCTGTTTGTTTGTTACCGGTGCCTGTTTGGTCAATGAACAGCCTGCCAATAGCATGGTAATTGTTGCATAGCGCAACAGCGTTGTCTTTGTCATAAACATTTTTGTTTTAGGTTAAATAATAAGAGAGATGTGTCCCTTGTGAAGGAAAAAGTAGAAGGCCGCTTACTCGGTTAGTTTATATGGATGGCCGTTTTGCTCTGTCCTTTACAATTGCTTAAAACGCTAATGTTGTTTACTATCAAAGGATTTCATTTCCCGTTCCAAATGTAAGTAATCATTTATGATTACCAAAAACATTTTTCTTTGGGGAGTTTGTGTCTTGTTTTAGGCTATGCAACAAAATGAATTTCAATTAAAACTTGGCAAGCACATTGCGAAACTCCGAAAGCAGAGAAAGATCTCGCAGGTTGACTTTGCCTATATGCTTGATAAGGAAAAACAAAACCTTAACAGGATAGAAAAGGGTAAAACTAATCCTACTGTGTGGACGTTACAGCAGATTGCGAAACTATTAGAGGTACCGATTCAAAAGCTCTTCGATTGGGATTAGCTGGAACGATCCATAGAGGATATATCTTCTATGGCATTGTTGATTGACAAAGGATACTCAATATGCTATAATGGGCGAAATGGATTTTAATGATGACTTATGAGCGATTTGGGCTTATGGGTCATCATTAAAATGGCAAATGAAAATCACAGTAAGAACCACGAAAGAAGGCCGTATAGGACTCTCATGTATACTAGGTATTGTCTCTCTTACCTTATTATTTGTTCAATCGTATGTAAAGGGTATACCGTCAGAGCTTTCTCCTATAATATCAAATACAGCGTATCTTATCATTTATTGTAATTGCATCTGGTTGGTGTATTTAGCCTGTATTGGAGATATAAGATAGAATAAAAAGCTTCATTATTGATGAAGCTTTTATTATTTTTAGGAAAATGTATATATGCCAGTAAAAGCAACTTCCCAACGCGGTAAAAAACCATCGGCGACCCGGCGAGAAAATCATTATGATTTGAAGATCGTTTTGGCTGTTATTGGATCCTTAATCGGGAGTTTCATCTTAGGGCACAAAATCGGATCAAACAGTGCTGTAGCTAAATATGATAAAGAGAAAATTGACCTTAGAGTCGAAAACGACTCTTTACAGAATGAAATAAACAGAAAGAGTTTGGCTATCAGAAATGATTCTACAGAACAAGAAAATTGGTTAAAATTAAACACTACAAATATTTCAATAAATGATTCTTCTGATGATCTACCAACATTAACGGTTGCAAATCGTGCTCTTGGGCTTTGCGTTTCTGGTGAAGGATCTGGGTGTTGGAAAAAAGAAACTACTGCGAAATATGGTGATACCGTTGCATTATCTATTTACTATCATAATACAGGAGACGTAGCTATTAATAATTTAAGTGTAGCGTTTAAGAATGAGTATTCCGCAAATAATAGAGCAATAATCTCTTACGGAAGCATTATTGCCGGCAATGAAGTTATTCGCGTAGGGACAGTTAGTATATATGTTCCATTGGATTGTAATTTAACATTTATACCAGGCTCAATCGGATGGTTCCCCAAGCAATCTAATCATGAAACAGTAATTAATGATTCAGAATTATTGAAAGCGCCCTATCGAATTAACATAGGAAGTGTTGACACCGGATGGACATCACAAGGGGGTGTCCGTATACGGTACAGAGTTGGCAGATAATTTAAATGGGAAATACTCTCGAAATCAAACCGTAAAAGAGTTACCTCAGAACATTTATCACAATCAAAATGTGATGCAGCGCAGTGATGATATATGATTGCGGGGATTACTTGTCATTTAAAATCACTTCAGGCAATCATATATCATCACTGTGCAAGCCAAAGCCGCCCTATTGCTTTTCTAAATAGTATATAGAAGCCGGCGGCTGCGGCAGATGTATAGCGTACTTAATAAGTAAAATTCATTTAGAAAATAAGGTAACTGATTTTTCTTTTTCTGATTGAATATGATATCTAGAAAAAATATCCTTTTCAACTTTCTCTCTTCCTCTGCCAAACTTCTTTCTTGAAACCTGAATCACTTGTACTTTATAAGTGGTTGTAAACGTTTTCACCGGTAGAGTTAGTGCGCTGAATGGTTTTGATGTTGCACCGTCAATCATTAATTTTATATACATAGCATAAAGCGGAAGGTTAACCAAGTCCGATTCATTGAACACTGGATGAAATTCCTTTGCCAGGCGTATAGCGTCTTCTGCTCCAATCCGGAAGGATATTATTGTCCCTACATTTCCAAAGATGGCAGCCTGTATTTTTTCTTGTAATTGATCTATATACTGGTGTGCCAGGAATAGTGAAAGTTTATACTTCCTGGCTTCAGATAAAATATCAGCAAAAGAAAGTGAAATAAACGATTGACATTCGTCTACAAATAAAAAGAATGGTTTACGGGTATGTTCTTCCTGAGTGGCTCTATACAGCGCTGCAAGCTGTATAGACGTTATTAGTATGCTTCCAAGGAGTGAAGATGCATCTTCGCCAATTTCACCTTTTGAAAGATTGACTACAAGTATCTTCCCTTCATCCAATATCTGTTGCATCCTGAAACTCCGGGTTTTCTGTCCGACTATGTTTCGCAATGGCAGGCTGGTCAAAAAGACTCCTGTTTTATTAAGTATCGGTGTAATGGCTTCTACTTTCAGTGCGGGTGGGTATTTGTCAAATTCCTGTCGCCAAAAAGAAATAACGTGAGGATTTGTAACATAGCCTAATACATTGTTGCGGAAGCTATAGTCGGTAAGGAGGGGTTGAATGTCGAGTAGGGTGGCATCAGGGTATTCAAGAAGAGTGAGCAGGCTAAAGCGTAAAATGTATTCAAGCCTCGGCCCCCAGGTTTCTGACCATATCCGCTTAAAAGTCGAAATTAATCCAGAAACAACTAAGTGGTGGTAGTTTGGGTGTACACCCTTAAGAGGGTTAAACCCGATAGGATATTCAATGTCTTTTGGGTTGAAATAAATAACATCGTCTATCCTTTCCCGTGGTATGTGGTTAAGAATAGTTTCTGCGATATCTCCGTGTGGATCAATTATACATAAACCTTTTCCTTGCTCAATATCTGAGATCGCCATTGATAAGAGTAACGAACTTTTTCCGACACCAGTTTTTCCCAAGCAATAAACATGACCAAATCTGTCTTGGTTTTTTATACCAAACGGTTGTCGTTGGTTGCGCCAGTCTGTGATGCCGATAGGAGTAATGTCATTCATACGGAAATCATTTTATCTTTTTGAGTGCTTTGCTGTAAGGCAGGGTAATTTGTGCATTACGCAAATTTCCCGCTCTTATATTGTCATTGCACATTTGCGATACTCTGAACTATTGTATGAGAAAATCGCTACAACAACTTTTTCAGGAGTTCATGTATGAATGTGAATTTGCACGAAAATCCAGACCTGAAACCCTGCGTGGTTATCGCCAGACTTTTGAGATTTTTATAAAATTACTTCCTGATGTGTCTCTTGAATTTCTCACTCCTTCAACTATCACACATTTTTTCAAAATTCTTCAAGAAAGAAAAAGGATTGTGGGAAAGGGAATAGTGAAGACCGGGGTTAAAAAATCAACTGTGGCAACCTATTGGAGCAAACTCAATAACTTCTTTGAATGGCTTCGAATGAAGAAATACATCTCGGTCAATCCTTTCAGTGAGATGGAATATCCTACTCCTGTTTACGAGGATCGAAAATTTCTTAGAAAAGAAGATGTAGAAAAAATCATTACTGCAATTCATAATCACTCTGGTAGCCTCTTTCTTTTGAAAAGAAACCTTGTACTTTTTTATATATTATTATTTTGCGGGTTGAGAAGGGAAGAACTGCTCCTTCTGCAACTTAGAGATATTGATATAGAAAGAAGGATTCTGACTGTTCGAGCTGAAACATCCAAGATCCCACGAACAAGATATGTACCATTACATTCCCAGGTCATATTGTATTTAAAAGATTATTTGAGAGAAAGAAAACATCTGACTACTCCGTATTTAATAGTTTCTAGTATGAGAGATGATGGACTTAGTTATGATGGATTAAAGCATTTAGTATGTAAATTAAACCGGCTCTCAGAGGTACGATTCCATCTGCACCAGTTCCGTCATACGTTTGCTGTAAACTTTTTAAAGGGGAGTAATAACATTGCTAAATTAAAACAGTTGATGGGGCACAAGGATATACGCATGACTATTGTGTATTTAAGATGCTTGCCAACAAGTGAGATGCGAGCAGATATTGAATGCATGAGTATTGATACTTTATTCTGATCTGTTATACTGTAATCAGTCCTGTTAATTACTAAATAAATATATCTGCTGCAAGTCCTTTTGTTGTTTTTACCAGCACTAAACAGGTCGCTACAGTGGCATAGATTTTATGAACTAAAACACCCTTTTAGCTTGCTATGTAAGGATTTTCCTAAGAAATAGCCCTGACCTGTTTATTGGTAATAATCAGGCATGCTCTATATTCTGGAAAACCTTTAGGATATAAGCTATAATGGTAAATATTCTGTTTGTGCGGGTAAGTCTTGCACAGAACAGGTCGAAGGCTGTTCATAAACTCTATGCCGATGTAGCTCAGTTGGTAGAGCATTCCCATGGTAAGGGAAAGGTAGCCAGTTCGATTCTGGCCATCGGCTCCAAAGAAAGGTTGTGTAGCGGATATACATTGACTAATATGTATATACAACAAATAGCACAAGAATTTTATGATTATTCTTTTTATATAAAAGGTTATTCTAAATACACAATTAAGAGATACCGTCTAATAATCAATTACTATTCAAAATATTCAAGAATTGAAAGAGTAGACGAAATAAATGAAGAAAATGTTCGCGGCTTTTTCTTCTATGGTAGGATTAAACGCCACTGGAATACTAATAGTTTCATATCATACAGAAATACGATGATAGTCTTTCTTCGTTGGTGTGTAGAAAAAAAATACCTGTCTTGTAATTATGCTGAGGATATTGAAGTGCCAAAGCTTGAAAAACGCTTGCGACCAAAACTCACAAAACAAGAAGCGATGCGATTACTAGAAATCGTATATAATTATCCTTATCATTTTAAATTTTTACGGTATAGAAATCATGCGATGTTTTCAATGTTTGTTTTTGCAGGGCTTAGAAGAGCTGAGCTTCTCAAGTTAAGATACACTGATGTAGATATTGAAAATCTTTCAATTTTTATTAATCAAGGGAAAGGAAGTAAAGATCGTGTGATACCTATGAGCAATACATTAGCACAAATATTAAATAAATACGTAGGGGAACGAAATAATCTCAAAAAAACGTGCCCTGAATTCTTTGTCTCATTGACTAGAAATAGAGGATTTACGGAGGATGGCCTGAAACATTTGGTTATTGAAATTAAGAAAGTATGTGATGTTAAATTTACTATTCATCAATTACGACACACTTTTGCAACCCTGATGTTAGAAGGAGGATGTGATATTTACAGTCTTTCGAAAATGATGGGGCATAGCGACATCAAAACTACTACCATATACCTGGCTGCTAGTGTGGAGCATCTACGAAGCCAGATGGTGAAGCATCCGTTGAATGGATTGATTTGAATTTAAAAGATGATTGCCTATTTTTTCTTCGTTAATTGTTGAAGCGCTCTTAAAATCGACTCATTAAGTTTTGGTTCATCCCAACCATGAGGCTTATAAAAAATGATATTCGATCTTAAGAGAGCTTCTTTTTCTCTTTCGTACATTGGGTTAAGAATGACTTGAAGAAACGTGTATATCTTATCGACTACTTCCTTATTGAAAACCATCATTTCCTGATCGGTTATTTTGCTCTTGGCATGATAGTCTTCAATAATAGTATTGCGTACACCATGCACCGTGATCCGCAGTGCGAGATTTTTGAGAGTTTGATCTAAATCATTCATAATGTATCTCACAATTCATTTTATGGGTTAATGCTTTATTTTATAGGGCTCATACCACGCATCACATCGGACTGCTCCTTGCTAGCTTTGCGGGCTAAGTCTATGAATACCTTCTTTTTTCACCCAAAGACGCATCACGGAAGGACTTTAAGAAATCACTTGATTTGGGGCTCTTTTTAAGAGGGGTTAAGAAAATTTTAGCAAACATACGTACTCTCCAATGAGGCGTTCAAGATCATTTAGATTGTACTTTTCCGATATATAATTGTCAATCAAATCAATATTTTCACGATAACCAAAATCAGTGCCGTCAATATTCTTAATAACAAGATCTACCGAATCAGGTCAATGTATAGAGATACAATTGAAAAGAAATACTCAGATCGGAGGAGTAAATATTTTAGCAGTAGCATCAAAGCATATCCCATCATAAACAAATGCAACACTAAACTTTGCTCTGGTAATAGCGACGTATAATTTAGGTTTCTCACTGATTTGTGAAATATCTCCTGTTTGCAAATATTTAGAAATAGGAGTTGTAGGAAAAATTAAAACTCTTTCAAAGGTTAATCCTTTTGATGCTCCGAAATTGATAGCATTTAAATGTGCAGTTTTATCGTTTTTCTTATACTGCAAGATGCGCGGGGTATAGGTCTGAATATAAGCCCCAACATCACTATTCTTTACGATAAATATCCCATCATGTCCGGTATCAGCATCCTGCATAGAAACAGCACTTGTCATATCTGGATATAAAAGATCTGCAAAAGTACAGATTGCTTGATTGCATCGATAGCATTTCACCCTTTCTTCAATTGTGCATAGGCCTTTTGCTTTCCAGGCCTGGAATAAGCTAATTATATTTTTTCCTTTGAATTTAGAATTTTTAGGAGAATAATTTGTTGCATACGTAGCTTGTCGATTGTCACCCACTACCAGCATCTCAATTTGGGAATTAAAAAGTATTTCCAAAAAGTCCAGATCATATCCTGCCAAATCTTGTATTTCATCAATATACATTGTGTCATACATTCCCTCGAGCCGCTTTATTATTAAGCCTCCGGACACTTCATTAATTCTACAAGCAAAGTCTGATATTTTATCAGTATAGATGTCAGTGAAGCCGGCAAGATAATAGGCGGCAGTATTATCTTTCTTTACATATTTTGCAGATTTCCCTTGGACGAAACATATGTTTTCAATCCTTTTTCCATCGTACAGGTAACTTTGATATGGGCGGACACATTCATGAAGTAAAAATGTAAACCAACTTTGAATATGCACATGAACAGGCACAACGCCATTTTTTTCAATAAAATAACGCCGTATCTGCTCGAGATTTTCAATTGTATAAGTGACAATCAGTATTCTTTTTTCTGGTTGAGCAAGAGCTTGTTCAACTATGTATGTTGTTTTTCGAGAACCGGCAGCAGAAATGACTACAGTGTTATTCAATGGCATCGTTGATATATTGCGGGATCGTAAATCCTTCGTTTGTTTCAAATAACATTAAAGCACACTCCGTTTTATTCTTTTGCATCCAACCGGACAGCGCTGCGTCATCAGCGTGATGTGTATCAAATATTGTATTTAATATAGCTAAATCATTACATTTTACTAGCTGTGGTTCCAATGTTGGGTACGCTTCATCCGTATCATAGCAGATCTTAATTGAGGGAATATCCGCATATGCCTTATATTTTTCTGCAACCTGGGCACAATCACCATCGTTATCCGTCACGACGGCAATATTCTTTTGCAACAGCTGAGCAATGTCTAGAAAGCGCTTAAATGAAAGCCCCTTTACACATATGACATCGACTTTATCTTCGATTGGCATTTTACCATATTTCTTCTTGTAAGCTAACTGTACGAGTAATTCATCTGAAGGGCCTTCTACGAGAATTGCCCTTTTTGCTAAAACCAATCGTAAGGTATCGTATCCAGGAAGCTTTTTAAAGTAATTCTCAGTATCAGCAGGCAAATCTTTAAGTGTCATTGTATGTTTGTTATCCCCGATCAGAATAAGCCTTTCTAGTCCAATCTTATTCAATACGAATGTATTGTGCGTCGTAATGATTAGCTGTTTGTCCGCACACTTTTCATTAATCATTCCGATCAGCATATTCATTGTTGAAAAGGAAAGATGATTTTCAGGCTCCTCAATTAAAATCACATCTGAATCTTTAGCCTTCTTCCTTTCTAAAGAGAGAACCATCTTCAAAACGCTTTGGTCCCCTTTGCCAATATAGTGAAACGGGATATCATCTAAGTATGATGTAAGACTAGAATCCCAATTGGCTTTATGCGAAATATCAATTGAAACGGACAGATCGCGATGAGAAATTATGGTTTTATTTGCTTTGAGCCTCTCATTAAGAGCCTTTATCGAATCTTCCTGAGCAAACGATTCCTTTAATCTTCTATACAATAAAGACAGCTCTGCTCGCTCTTTTTTCTCGAGGATATCATCAATGGTCTTTTGAATATAGTAATCAGTTCCATTATTGAGGCGAACCGATGCGGTATCAATAAGTGTTGTTTTAATAGGGAGGCTTCGTGCGGTAATTTGCTTGTGAGCAAAGGAATACCATTTGATCTCAAAATACTCCGAAGGAACTGTTTGAATTTTTTCAGGATCGCTGATGTAATTCTTGTATTCATCCGAATACTCATCATTGAATTGAATAGAAAGAGAAATACCGAATGTGTCTTCCTTTTTAGTATTGTTATTTCCTTTTAATCCGGCTACTTCTGGTGTATCCGTCAAATACAATTCAATAATAATTTTTGGAGGTTCAATTTGCTGGCCTTCTCTCAATTTGGCAATATATTGTGTAACAACTTTTTTATTAAAAAGAAAATGCGAAAGCTCATAAGATAAATTCCTTCCATTCAGTTGGCAAGTAAGTGCTAAATTTATAGCTTCCAAAAGGGTGGACTTACCAGTCTCATTATCTCCAACAATAATATTGCAATCATTAGTAAGTTCCAGGTCAAATGTTTCAAATGATTTGTAATTCTGAATGAATATTTTCTGAATTACCATATGTGGGAATTTAGGGTATACACATAATGTATTATTGGAAAATCCGGTGATACTGACCACCCCTATCCGCTCGAAGTTGACCACCTAAATCCGGAGCAAACTGACCACCTAAATCCGGTTCAAAT
>OLKZ01000082.1_pt1 | contig 60664 bp, 56 predicted proteins | sample 1604431 | NCBI WGS metagenome assembly OLKZ01 (sample SAMEA104055714, study PRJEB20765) | soil metagenome | isolation source: soil
ATTTTCATTGCCCCGATCCTTTAGGTCGGGGTAATGGAAACAGGTTGCTACGGCTTTAGCCCGATCATCGCAATAAATATTCGGCTAATGCCTGTTCCCGTTTCATGCATTGCCGTTGGCTGAAGCCAAACGGCAATGAAAATGTAGCACAGTAATTTGAAATGTGTTTTTCAGACTGGAGTTGAAGGCGATATTTGGTAAAGGTTGTTAATTACTTATTACCGATAATTCGGTTCTGCGGTTCAGGGCTCTTCCGTTTTCCGTGGCATTATCCGCGATGGGTTTATCGGCTCCAAACCCTTTATAGCTAAGCCTTTTGGCATCTATACCCTTTGCAATTAAGTAGGCTACCACAGCCTTAGCCCTATTATCGGAGAGGGCGAGGTTATCTTTTGGCTGGCCAATATTATCGGTATGCCCGCCGATCTCGATCTTTACATTCGGGTTATCATTCAGCAACGAAACGATGTTATCCAGTTCACCGGTGGATGCCAGTTTGATGTGGAAGTCTTTGGTATCAAAAAATATATTTTTTAAAACAATTTCTGCTCCCGCTGCTATCGGCTGTAACGGGATATTTTTAATATAAGCGGAATCTTCCCCGGGATCCATGAGGGAAAAATTATCCGAATAAAATAAATATCCTTTCCGGTTCACATGGAAGGCATAGATTTTTCCAACAGGCAACGTAACCAGGTAATTGCCTTCTTCATCTGTCTGGACCCTGCTGATCAATTGTCGGCTATTGATCTCCGTTAGTTCCACTGCGGAAGGCAAACCCTCCCCTGTTTTTTTATTAAATACTTTTCCTTTTACCCATAATGTTTTTACGGGCCTGATATCTTCTCTCAACTGGAAGGTATAGATATCGAGGCCGCCCCGGCTGTCTTCACTGCGGTCGCTGGCATAATAACCCGTCTTCCCGTCTGATGCCACGATCAGCGAACCTTCATCATCAATGGTATTGATGGGGTAACCGAGATTTTCGGCCTTGCCCCAGGTGCTGTCATTTATTTTCCGCGAAAGAAAAAGATCTGTTGATCCGTAACCGGTGTGGCCGGTACTGTTGAAATATAAGGTTTGGTTATCGGCGTGCATAAAGGGGCAGCCTTCATCACCGCCGGTATTGATCTCCGGGCCCAGGTTTTCGGGTTCGCCCCATCTTCCGCCCGGTGAACGATGTGTTACCCAAATATCTTTTCCACCAAACCCACCGGGACGGTTACTCGAAAAATACATATCTTTTTTATCCGGAGAAAGTGAGGGAGAAGATTCCCAGAATTCTGTATTGATAGTCCTGCCCATATTTTGTGGTTCACTCCAGCCGTTATTGGTTTTCACGGAAAAATAAAGGTCACAACTGCCTTCCCCTTCAGGATAATTGCAACCGGTGAAAACCAACAAGAGTCCATCCTGTGATATGTTCTGCGCACCCTCATTCAGGTTGGTGTTGACCTTCCCGCTGATCGGTTTTGCCTTACTCCATTTGCCCCCGGCGAAATCACTTTCATAAAAATCCTCGTCATTATCCACCCGGCGGGTGAAGATCATTTTGCTGCCGTCGATGGTCAGCGAAGGAAAATATTCCAGGTCGGCAGTATTGATGCTGTCACCCAGGTTTTTCGGAGAAAATATATAATCTTTTGCAGGATGTTTTTTTTCGTAATCTAACGCAAAGGCATAAGTGCTTTTCCTGTAATTGCCGGCCTTGATACTTTGCTGGTTCAATTTGGGGTTCGATAAAAATTCATTGACGGCATCCAGCGCCCGTTGAAATTTACCCGTGCCGGCCAGGGAGATGGAGTAAGGGAGTAAAAAAGTTTTTGAATACACCAAATCCATCCGCATGGCTGTTTCAAAATCATTTACGGAAGCCGTATAGTTCTTTAAATTGGCATAGATCCCCGCCCTGGATAAATAGGCATCTACAAATTTTGGTTCAATGGCCAGTGCCTCGTTGATATGCTGAATAGCGGCTGCGTATTTTCCATCTGTGGCTTCTTCATATGCAGTGGCATAAATTTGACCGGCTTTCTTATTCACCTGATCAGGATCATACCATTGCGCGTGGGAAATAAGAAAGGAGAAATTAGAAATAAGGAATAAGAAAGTTGTGCGAAGTATATGAGGGCTGTTCTTTTGCATTTGTTTTTTCAATCCGTGAAGGTAGAACGAAAAGCAATGCTTTTTTCCTTTCATTGCAATTGTAACAATCCTTTAAGGGGTTTCAAAGGTTTAAGAGGTTTAAGAGGTTTCATAGGCTTTAAACGTTTTAAACTTCTTAAACCTTTGAAACCTTTGAAACCTTTTACGGCACATTGATATACTTGTGTAGCTGCAATGATAATTCCCATTGCGGATGCTGTTTGATATATTGAATGATGAGGGGAGTAACGATGGAAGCCTTATCCCATTCGGGTTGTAAATACAATTTGCAGTTGGAAGAAACCAGGGCAGCATACTGTTCGGCCCAGTCGAAATCCGAGGCGTTAAATACCACTACTTTTAATTCATCGGCAAAGGGTAAGATCGCAGGCAGGGGCGCTTTGAATTTCTTTGGTGACAGGCAGATCCAGTCCCATATTCCGCTTAAGGGATGGGCGCCGGACGTTTCGATATTGACCCGGTATCCTTTTCCTTTAAGCGTTGCCGTTAGTGCATTCAGGTTATGCATCAATGGTTCTCCGCCGGTGATCACCACCAGGTTTGCCGGTGTTTGTTCAATATTCCCTGTTAATTCATCAATGGTCAGTAACGGATGTTTAGCCGTATCCCAGCTGTCTTTTACGTCGCACCATACACAGCCTACATCACAACCGCCCAGGCGGATAAAGTAGGCGGCTTTTCCCTGGTGAAAACCTTCTCCCTGCAGGGTATAAAAATGCTCCATTACGGGAAGGCTGGGAGAATGTTGAATGTTGAATATTGAATGTTGAATGTTCAAGTAAGTTGTTATTTTTTATGCGAAGAAGCGTTCAGCGTATTCATTAATAAAGCGGCGATCGTCATCGGTCCAACGCCTCCGGGTACCGGTGTAATGTAACTGCACTTTGGGGCAACATTCTCAAAATCCACATCACCTTTCAGGGCAAACCCCGATTTTTTTGTTGCATCAGTCACCCGCGTGATACCCACATCGACCACTACTGCATTTTCTTTTACCATCCCGGCTTTTACAAACCCTGGAATTCCAATGGCGGCGATAATGATGTCGGCCTGCAGGCAGATGGCATTTATATTTTTAGTGCGACTATGGCAAACCGTTACTGTGCAATTGCCCGGGTAAGCATTGGCACTCAGCAGGATACTGATGGGCCTCCCTACAATATTGCTGCGGCCGATCACCACGGCGTGTTTTCCGCTGGTCTCAATATTATAATGTTCCAGCATCAGCAGGATCCCATAAGGTGTTGCCGGTATAAAGCCGGGCAAACCCTGCACCATTTTGCCTGTGTTCAAAGGATGAAAGCCATCTACGTCTTTTGAAGGGCTGATGCTGTTGATGATCTTTTCTTCACTGATCTGTGGAGGAAGGGGAAGCTGTACGAGGATACCGTCCACATCATCATCATTGTTTAATTTTTCAATGGTTTCCAGTAAAAGGCCCTCTTCCATGTTTTCATCAAACCGGATCAAAGTACTTTTAAAACCCACTTCGGCGCAATTCTTCACCTTGCCTTTCACATAGGCTTCACTGGCCCCGTTTGTACCTACTAAAACAGCGGCGAGGTGGGGTCGTTTCCGGTCCTCCTTTTCCAGGAGGATCATTTTTTCTTTTATATTATTTTTTACGGCTTCGGCAACAATTTTTCCGTCTAAAATTTGCATGGCGCAAAAGTAAACAAGAATTTGTTGGTTGCCACAGATTACACAGATTAGCACAGATTTTTATTTCCCGCAGAAAGCGCTGAGTTCGCAGATAGTCTAATCTGCGCAATTTGCGAATTCTGCGGGCAATCCCTTTTTGCCACAGGCAAAATTTTTCTGTGTTAATCTGTGTAATCTGTGGTAAATATTGGCAAATATTGGCAAACATTAATGCATAATCATAGATCAAGCGGTTATTTTCACATCATTTTCCGGTGTTTTACCTGCACTTTCCGTGCTTGATTTTTCAATTTTATTTTTATCTTGGAAAAATAATCACGCACCCTAAACTGCCATAAAATGAAAACATTAACAGTGTTGCTGCTTTGCTGTGTTTTCTGTTTACACACTGCAACGGCACAATCCCTTCGCTATGCTGAAGCGCTGCCCTATCCTGGTATAGGCGCTTACAGTAAAAATCAGTCAGATCCTTTTTCTTTTACCCGAAACCAGGCTGCATTGGTACCGGTGCAGCATGCCGGTATTGGTGTTTATGGAGAAAGAAGATTTTTACTTGCTGAAACAAGTTCCTACTCGTTTGCTGCCGTCTTTCACACTACAAAGGGAAATGTCGGGATGCAATTGAACTATGCTGGTTTTAAAGATTTTAATGAAAATAAAATTGGTTTGGCATATGCCCGCAGCCTGGGGCCAAAGGTTGACCTGGGTATCCAGTTTAATTATTATGCATACCGGGTTCCGGCTTATTCAAATGCGTCTGCCATAAATTTTGAGGGAGGTGCCATTATTCATTTTACTAACAAATTGCAGGGAGGCATTCATGTGTACAATCCTGTTGGAGGAAAATTGGGGAAAACGGGTAGCGAAAAATTAGCTGCTGAGTACAACATAGGACTGGGATATGATGCTTCGGATGATTTTTTTGTGAGTACTGAACTGATCAAAGAAGAAGATAAACCGGTGAATTGTATTACCGGCGTACAATATCGTTTTGCAGGTAAATTTTTTGCAAGGGCGGGTATTGTCAGTGCATCCACTTCCGTATTTGCCGGGGCGGGCCTTGGATGGAATAATCTGCGTTTAGACGTCTCCGCGAGTTATCATCCGCAACTGGGATTTTCTCCTGGAATTTTATTGATCATGAATTTCAAATCAAAGGAAGAATGAAAATACTGTTGCTGATATCCTTCCTGTTTTGCTGTATTTTCCAAAATTACGCACAGGTTACTGCGCCGGTGACCACTACTGCCGAACAGCAATTGGAAAACAGTACAGAACATAATGCTGACCTTGAAACTGAGGATGACTCCTGGTTGCAGCAAATGCAGCAGTTTATAAAAAATCCGCTTGACCTGAATGATGCCAACGAAAGCGGTTTAACAGAACTGCAGTTATTGACGGCATTACAGATCCGGAATTTTATTGTATATAGAAATCTATTAGGTACATTCATCAGCATCTATGAATTACAGGCGGTGCCCGGCTGGGATATTTCCACGATCGAAAAAATTCGGCCATTCATTACCGTTAGCTTGCGTACGGATGTACTGAGCTCAGCGGTCAGCCGTATCAATAAAGGAGAGCATAGTGTATTGATACGGGTGGGCCAGACACTTGAAAAGGCAAAGGGATATGTACATGATTCCTCCACCGCAACAAATTTTTACCCGGGGTCGCCACAAAAAATAATGGTTCGCTACAAATACAATTTCAAAAATGCATTGCAATATGGAGTGCTGGCAGAGAAAGATGCAGGCGAGCAGTTTTTTAAAGGCAAACAAAAGCAGGGATTTGATTTTTATTCTGCACATGTATTCATTAGAAATGCAGGAAATATCCGGGCATTGGCGCTCGGGGATTTTACTGTAAACCTCGGGCAGGGATTAATTCAATGGCAAAGCCAGGCTTTTAAAAAAAGTTCCGACGTGATCAGCATTAAAAGAGAAGCATCGGTATTGCGACCCTATAATTCTGCAGGTGAGATCAACTTTCACCGGGGAATTGGAATTACTGTGGCAAAAAATCAATGGGAGACAACTGTTTTTGCTTCGTATAAAAAAATTGATGCCAACCTCGTCCCGGATACATCTCAAATGCGGGAGGATTTTGTATCCTCATTGGAAACGTCGGGTTATCACCGAACCAAAGCCGAAGCGGATGATAAAGGTATCCAACGCCAGTTTGCTTATGGAGGGAATTTTTCATACAGGTATCAACAGCTTCACCTGGGCTTCAATGCCATCAGGTATAATTTCAAGCTGCCTTTAAAAAAATCAGATGATCCTTACAATAAATATGCTTTATCTGGCAATTCGTTTGGGAATTACAGTATTGATTATAGTTATACTTACAAAAATCTTCACCTTTTTGGTGAAGCCGCGGTTACGGATAAATTTGATAAAGCCCTGGTAAATGGCTTACTCATCAGTGTATCCTCTTTTGCGGATATGAGTTTATTGTATAGAAATATTGCTGCATCATACCAGTCATTATACAGCAATGCCTTTACTGAAAACACTTCTCCAAATAATGAATCGGGTTTCTACGCCGGAATGGCCATTCACCCCAACGATTTTTGGCGCATAGAGGCGTATATGGATATGTATCATTTCCCCTGGCTAAAATATAGGGTAGATATGCCTTCTAGCGGTTCTGATTTTTTAATACAGGTCACTTATAAGCCCGATAAGCATTTGGAAATATACAGCCGTTATCATAGCGAATCAAAAGCTATAAATGTTAATCCGGATGCGATCACGCTGGCACCTGTGGAAGCACAACCCCGCCGAAATTGGCGAAGCCAGGTAAGTTATGAGATAAATCCTTCAATGATATTGCGGAACAGGACAGAAATGATATGGTTTGATAAAAGTGGAACGGAAGCCGAAGAAGGGTTTTTAACCTACTTTGATGTGGTCTATAAACCATTGCTAAAATCGTATTCAGGTAATCTACGGGTACAGTATTTTGAAACAGGTGGATATAACAGCCGTTTATATGCTTATGAAAATGATGTTTTATATAGTTTTTCCATCCCCGTTTTCTATAATAAAGGGTATCGGTATTATATAAATTTCAATTATGAAATTAACAAGAAGTTCAGCACATGGGTGCGTTGGGCCCAAACAATTTATAGTGGCAAAAACCTTATTGGTAGCGGGCTGGATGAGATAAAGGGGAATAAAAAAACGGAAATTGAGGTGCAGGCGATGTACACATTTTAACAGTTTTTTAGGCACCAAAGCAGCGATTTGGCATAGTTGCTTGTCCTAACTAAACAAATGGGAACTAATAATTTTTTTAACATTTTTTTGACTTTAAAGAAATATTCCTATTTTTACACTTTATTAAATAAACCTTAACTAAATGCTCATGAGAAGACTATTAATTCTGTTTACAATGTTGATGCTTAGTGGAGTATTGGCATTTGCGCAAAACCAAACCATTACAGGGCAGGTTATAAGCGATGACGGAAACCCTGTTGCTTTTGCTACTGTCACTGAAACTGGTACCAGAAATGCTGTTATTGCAGATGTGAATGGTAATTTCGCTATTAAGGTAAAACAAGGTAGCTCACTGACTTATTCTTCTACCAATTTCACATCTCAAACAGTTGCTATCAGCAATAAGTTCATGGTGATTTCTTTAAAAAGAAATAGTGCCGAACTTACCACAATCGTGGTTTCAGGTGTTTTAGGTCTTCAAAGGGCTGCAAAAGAGCAGGGTACTTCTTCTTCCAACATACTCGCTAAAGACCTGGTTGTTGCAAAACCATTGAGTGTAGTTAACGGTTTAACCGGTAAAGTAGCTGGTTTAAATGTTAGTACGACTAATAATGGTCTTTTTGCACCTTCGCATATCACACTTCGCGGCAACAGGTCATTAAAGGGTAATAATGAGCCGCTGATCGTAGTTGATGGTGCGATATTTTATAATGATATCAGCACACTTAATCCCGATGATATTGCCAGTGTGAACGTATTAAAAGGTTCAAGCGCTGCCGCAATTTATGGTTCTGACGCATCAAATGGTATCATGGTAATTACCACCAAAAGAGGTACAAAGAGCAAAGGTTCTCTTGTATTCTCTACTACCACTCAGTTCGAGAATTTAGCGTATATGCCACAACAGCAATACCAGTTTGGCAGTAACGGAGGCGAGGCTTTTGTATATGATTTTAATGATCTTTCTACATATATACCTTACGAGAATCAACAATACGGACCACGTTTTAATGGAAAGATGGTGCCATTGGGCAGGCCGTTGTCAGATGGCAGCCTTCAAATGGTACCTTATTCAGCCCTTCCAAATGAAAGAAAGAATTTCTTTCAAACCGGTCTTACCGAACAAAACAACCTTACCTTCCAGGGTGGTGACGAAAACAGCCGCTTTATATTAAGCGTACAGGATGTTAACACTTCAGCTATTATGCCTGGTGATAAGGGTCACAGGGATGTATTTCGTGTAGGTGGTTCAAGAACTTTAGGGGCATTTAGCGTAAATTATACAGGAGCATATACTATCAAGAATACCAATACCACAAATACTGGCAGTGTATATGAATATGTAATGAATGTGGCCCCCCAGGTTCCTTTAACCAGCCTTAGCAACTGGGCTCATAATAAATTTGCTGATCTGAATGGTTTCTACGACGATTATGAATTAAATCCATACTGGGTTATCGGTAACGACAGGACTAATGTTGTCAGTAATAATATAACCGGTAATGTTCAATTTGCCTTTAAAGCTTTTAAATGGTTAAACCTTTCTTACAGGGTGGCTGTTAACCAGAGTACTGTAAAGAATGAGCATTCTATAAATTCACAAACCTATTCTCCTTATTCTTATACAGACGCAAGGGTTATTTATTCAAACCCTTCTGGTACTGGCCTGGATACGGTTATCGAAGCGCCTAAATTTGTGGCGAACGCGGTTAAAGCGGTTGGCGTACCTGCATCTTTCTCTTCACAAAATAACACGAACTTCCTGCTGACGTCGGATTTCCTCGCGAATTTCGACACCAAAATAAACAGGAACTTCAATTTGAAAGCAACACTGGGTTCTACTTATATTGATAATAAAGAAACAGGTATTTATATAAATGCCCCGGCATTGGTTCTTCCTGTTTTCAACGTTAATAATATATCCGGTACACCTCAATTAGGCACTGCAAACTTCAATGCGGAAGCTGCCAAACTTGGATTCTTTGGTGATGCTACCATTGGTTTAAATAATTATGCTTTCCTGCATGGTTCTTACAGGGCTGATATTGATTCAAGATTATCACAGAAAAACCGTTTGATACCTTATTATGGTGTTGACGCGGCTTTTGTTGTAAGCGATATGGTTCCTTCTTTACGTGATAACAAGAACAGGATCCTCAGTTTTATGAAACTAAGGGGCGCTTATTCAGTTACTGGTAATGTATCGGCATTAGGCAACGGTTCTAAATTCATTGCTGATGGTGCATATGCTATTAACGCAAATTACAGTGTTGTTGGAGGTTTTCCTTTCGGCAATTTAGGCGGATATGGGATCAGCCAAACAATAGCAAATCCTGATCTTAAACCTGAACAGGTTGTTGAGAAAGAAGGCGGGATCGAATTAGGATTTTTAAATAACAGGCTGAATGTTACAGCTGTATATTATAAATCTAACACGAGTGATGGAATTGTTCCTGCAACTACACCTACCTCATCAGGATTTACCAGTGCAATTGTAAATGCAGCAAACCTCGAGAATACAGGTCTTGAACTGGAACTTAAAGCAACAATAATCAAATCAAGGAATGTTACCTGGAGCCTATCTGCTAATTATTCTAATTATAAGAGCAATGTGATCAGCATTAATGGTGGTCTAACAGAACTCGCCATCGGAGGTCCTAATGGTAATGCTTATGCTATAGTTGGTCAGCCTTACCCTTCAATCAAATCACACGATTGGGTCAGGGATGCAAATGGTCAGGTTATTGTGAGTGCAGTTACAGGGCTTCCAACAGCAACTACAGGTTTAGTGAACCTGGGCAATGCTTCTCCGAAGAACATTTTTGGTGCAAGCAGCAGCGTTACCTGGAAAGGTTTTACGTTTACCGCTACTGTTGACTATCGCAGCGGGTACAAGATATTTAATGCGCTTGGACAGTATAGCGATTTTACAGGGTCAAGCCAAACAAGTGCGTCTACAAACAGGCAGCAATTTATTTTTCCTAATTCTGTAACCTTAGACGCATCCGGCAAATCTGTTCAAAATACTAATATATTGGTTGATGACGCGAATTTCAATTTCTGGCCTGGTTTGTATCGTAGTGTAGGTTCTAACTATATTACAAGCGGGGCTGCTTTTAAAGTAAGGGAAGTAGCGGTAACTTACCAGTTCCCTGCCAAGGTGATCGGAGCTTCTAAAATAATAAAAGGCGCTTCATTCACTGTATCAGGACGGAATCTATTCATGTTCAGACCTAAAACCAATTTATGGGCAGATCCTGAGTTCAGTGATGATACTACAGGAAACGGCTTTGGTAGAACAACTGAATCCCAGGCTCCGCCAACAAGGATAATCAGCCTTACTTTTTCAGTCACATTATAATTATAACCAGGTTTTAATTATTAAAATATAGTATTATGTTTATAAAAATAAAAACAACCATTTACATTTCGGTCTTTACCCTGATAGTAGGGATGAGCGGATGTAAAAAAATCACTCCAGACCTGAACGTTAATCCCAATGTTCCATCTGTTGTAGATCCAAAATATCTTTTATCGGGGTCTTTAACTAAATCAGCAGCGCTTGTTGTTGGTAACCCTGGTGGAGGATCGCAGAGTGGTAATGACTTAATAGATATATGGATGGGTTATTGGACGGTTAGCGGTGATTATATCCCCAGCGCACCACTTTTGCAATATACTCTTACCAATGCGTTCGGTTCCAGCATCTGGAATAATACCTACCTGAATCTTATAGATTATAAGAAGATCCTTGATTTCTATGGCACCAGTGCAAGTACTTCAGGTGCAAGGTACACGGCTATGGCAAGGATCATGATGGCTTTTCATTACCAGAGACTGGTGGATATGTATAATAATATACCTTACTCCCAGGCTTTAAATGGCGGGCCCAATAATTACCCCACTTATGATAATGCGGATTCGGTTTACCAGAAATTAGTAACTGAGCTCACTTCATGTGTTGCCCTGATCAACACCGCCGCTACGGCTACTGCAGATAACCCGGGTGGTTATGATATCATGTATGGTGGCGATATGACTAAATGGAAAGCTTTTGCAAATACTACCAAGTTGAAATTATTGGTACACCTGTCTCACTTACCTACCAGGGCTGGATACATTACGGCTAATTTAGCCGGTATGACAACAGCAGACTTTATAGGCGCCAACGCGGATGCTACTATACAACCAGGCTACACCAACGCTGCCGGCAATCAGCAAAATCCCTTGTGGAATGATGTTGGATTTACAACTTCAGGAGCACTTAATGGTGATGGTACCTATTTCAGGGCAAATATTTATGGGGTCAATTTTTATAAAAATAACAATGACCCCCGCCTGATTGATTTTTATACACCCGCTACTGCTACAGGTACGGTTGTAGGACGAGTTTTTGGAAGCACTAATGGACAGGAAACCAATTCAAAAATTTCAGGACTTGGTGGTAATGCTAACGGTGCAACACAAACATTTGGTACTTGCAAATCAGCAACCCAGGGTTCAGTTATTCTTTCTTCTTCAGAAAGTTTATTCCTGCAAACAGAAGCGCAGGAACGTGGGTTTCTTCCGGGCGGTTCAGCTGGCGCAAATGCAAGTTTTCAATCTGCTGTGACAGAATCATTCCGTTATTTAGGAGTTCCAAGTTTTGCTGCTGCGGCTGCCACTTATATCAGCCAGGCCAATAATAATACTAACCTGGTTGCTTCTAACAACCGTATACGCACCATCATTTTGCAAAAATGGGCTGCAATGAATACGATTAACCCATTGGAATCATGGACAGACTGGAGAAGGTTAAACATTCCTTCAGATATACCTTTGTCTACTTACCCGGGGGTTACTGCACCACATATTCCCTACAGGTTAATATATCCAACCAGTGAATATGATTCTAACCCAACCAATGTAAATGCACAGGGTGCCATTGACCCGATCAATAATAAAATATTCTGGATGCCTTAAGTCTCTAAAATTTAAATAAAAATTATGAAAAAAGTCTTAGTATCATTAATTGTTCTTTCAGTTGGTTTAACCAGTTGCCTGAAAGACACTACAATAAATACCGACCTGGCAACAAGGGGTAACAGCTTTATGATTATCCAAAGTGGGCTTGAGTATTTCTCTACCCGTGCAGTAGTTGCAGCTGGTGCCGTAGATCCCATTGTAACATCATTCACAGCTAATTATGCAAATGCAGATGGTAAACCCTTAGCCAGTGACGTAACACTTACTTTCGCAATTGACGATGCAAAAAGAGTTGCTTACAATACAAGCGGCGCGGGCCTTCAGTACGAAGCGTTGCCGGCTAATTGTTATTCTTTTCCTGTAACATCAGGTGTTGTCAAAGCCGGTACAAACCTGCTTACCCTGAATATTACTTTTTACCCCTTGAATATTGATCCTGCCAAGCTTTATATGCTGCCTATTACATTGACAGGTGCCGGGGGCAACCTTATTGCCGCTAATTTTTCTACTGTATATTTCCATGTTATAGGAAACCCATTGGCAGGCAATTATAATATGACCGGAACAAGGACCAATTATACCGGTGCAGTAGTCTGGACCGGCCCTCCAGCTCCAGTTCCTGCCGGTGGTTCAGTTTCAAATGTTTATGCCGGGGTAATTTTAGCGCTGCCGGATAATGCATTGCAGGTTCAACTTGATATGGGCAATATCCCAGAACCAATTACTGGCGCTCTTGCACAGTATTATGTATTTGGTACGGGTCCGGGAGCTACACCCTTTGCCACTATCGACTACAACAATGGTCCAAATTGGGACCTGGGATATTCGCACACTGATAGATTTATCCTTGGTTATGTCCCCCCTACAAGTACACAGAAACCCCAATTTCGTTTAATAACTCATTACAATAACGGTTTGAGTAATAGCGGTAGTGACAGGATCATAGATCAAACATTTGTACATCAATAATAGTACAGTAAAATATTCATTGCAAAAGGCTCCGGATTTCCGGAGCCTTTTGCAATTAGTGAAAAAGCCTCAGGCTGCGAGCCACAAGGGGGCAACTTTTCAGTACCGTGTGTTTTTCTGTGTTTCAAAACTTTTTTGAATTTGTATGATTATTGCGACTATGGTCATTTTTGCAACTGTAAGAAATCCTGGAAAAGTTTTTGCTTCTTAGAAAGGATACATAATATGGGAATTATTCTGTTGGGTAAAAATAAAAAAGTAAATTTGTGTGAAACAGGATTACTATGACAATATCGGCAATCAGGCATAAATTATACGATTATATCCGTGTAGCCAGGGATAGAAAAGTAAAAGCTATTTATACAATGTTAGCCGAAGAAATAGAGGAAGGTTATGATTATTGGAATGATAAAGCTTTTGTTGCAGAATTGGATAAACGTTCTTCTGATTTTAAAAGTGGTAAAATAAAGGGTGTATCCTGGAAAGAAGCTAAAGCACAAATATCAGGTGCAGCAAAACAGAAAGCTAAATGAATGCTTGCATTAAACTCCATCCGGCAGCTATTGCAGAATTAAGAGAATCGTATCAATGGTATGAGGAACGTTCAGAAGGATTGGGCAACCGTTTCATTGCATCAGTAAATAAACGGTTAAATGAAATTGCAGAATACCCTGAACGGTACGCAAAAAAGAAGGGGAATTACCGGGAAGTAATGGTAGGAATATTTCCTTACATAATTATTTATGAAGTATTGAAAAAAGAAAGAATTGTCTTTGTGTTATACATTTTTCATGCCAAAAGAAATCCTAAATTGAAATATAAACGATAATCCATTACCGGCTTATCCGACAAAATACAGCGGGTTAGAAAATAGTAGTACTTAGCCACTATAGGGTTCACTGACAATTTTTCGTAAGCCATCCAGTACTATAAAGGGGTGTTATGCCTGGTCTCTCCGATGGGTTTAGATAGTTACTGCTGTGGTGTAAAACCAGGCAATGTTTATTATTGATATGGGTTTTTAAATGTTAAATGATTTTTAGCGTATCCATTCTTATATAAAATAGTTTTAACTTTACTGCTTATTATTTAAATCAAAATTTGTAATTATGAAAATTTATTCATTACCTTTTATTGCTCTGATAGCAATGAATGTAACTACACAAGCCCAGGGCACGGTTCAATCTCAAACCATTCAGAGTGAGGTATTAAGAAGCGACAATGCTGCTTATACAAATAGTTATAAGGGGGCCGGGATACCCGTTTTTTCAACAAAGGAGGAGACAAAGGGTAGCAGGTATATGTTTCCCAAATGTATGGCCGGTACCATCACCAGTACCAGTAACGAAAAAATTAAAAACGAAAAATTCCTCTTTAACTATGATAAGATGACCCATAAACTCATCATTACCGAAGATGAAGTGAATTTCTTCGCGGTGGATGATGAAAATGTAAAATTCTATACCATCAATTATTTGGGCAAGGACATGATCTTTAAAAAAGTGCCGGCTATCAGCGAAAACTTTTATGTTGAGTTTCTTGCAGGCAATGAAGGTGGTTATGCCCTGTATAAGTCTGTTCAAACAAAATTGCAAAAGGCAGATTATACCAGTTCAGGAATGATTGAAAGAGGGAATAATTATGATGAGTTTATTGATGAGTTTATCTATAATGTTGTTTACCCGGACGGCAAAACCGTTAAGTCCATTACCTTAAAAAAGAGTTCAATTAAAAAAAGTTTAAGCAATGAGGAGGCTAAGGTTGATGCTTATTTTGCCGCGCACAAAGATGCATCGGCAAATGAAGATTTTTTGAAAGACCTTGTTAAGTCATTGAATTAGCCATAAGCCTCAAGTTACAAGCTGCAAGGGGGCTGTCTAATGTAAGTGAACTTTTCCTTTAACAAAAACTATTTTTAGTTCGTATGCTTCTCCCTTGTAGCTGATAGCTTGCAGCTATTTTGAGTTCGTACGCTTCTCCCCTTGTAGTGTTTGGGTTTTTGCGCAGCTCGAGTACCTGGCTGCCGGCAACCAGGTTTGTAGCTGTGTCCGACCCCATGATGATGTAAGTTAAAAAACGTAAACCTAAAAGCAAATAAAATTTCTCTTAATAAACGGTCGGTCCATAACTGAAGATTGGTAGTGAGTCGCTGCTGAAGAAAGTTTGTCATGCCCAAGTCGCGCAAAGGGATCTGTGTTGTGTGCAGGCTTATGCGTTTGTAGCTTTTGCTTTTTGTTGGCGTAAGTACTCTTGTATTTGAGCTAATGTCATATTTGAAATATCCTTTGATATCTTTTCTTTGATAGCTCTGAATGTCTTGACGGTATCAAATTCTTTTTCTTTAATTTGTTGTTTCGTCTTCATAATTAATAATGTCTTTAGGTGACCGTATTTCTAACGTAGTATATCCCTGTCGCAAATTTACAGAATTGTAGCCACGTATGCGGTAAACATTTACAATATGTCTAAAATTCCAACTTACAAGTATGTCAGCTTTGTGAATAGTCGCTAAAGCGATATGGACGCAATCATCAAAACTTGTTTCTCCAACCACTCTTTCAGCGATATATTCTCGGGCCAGAATAAGGCTTTCGTCAGACATAAGAACAAATTCTAAATGTTCAGCAGGTAATTCTGCAAAAAAATCTCTAACCTTTTGAGGTGCATTATCAAGTTCACCAATTGTAAGGTCGGAGTATATGCAGATAATTTCACCCAATTTTACTTTTTCAAAAAGCTGGATTGTTGGTTCGTCAAATTCAATATCGTAAACACCGCCAAAAACCGAAGTATCAAAGTAAAAACGTTGCTTCATGTAGCGAAGTTATCAAAATATTTTAAAGATCGATTATATTAGGGTATTGGGAAAGCTTGCACACAACTGATAGCTTGCAGCTGTTTTGAGTTCGTATGGTTCTCCCTTGAAGCTGGTAACTTGTAGCTGTTTTTACTTCGTATGCCTCTCCCTTGCAGCTGGTAGCTTGCAGCTCTTTTTTCTTTGCCTATATTTGCATAAAAAAGCTGATGAATAATACAGAACAACCCAGCCAGATCAATATTGAAATTTCAGAAGAAGTATCAGAAGGCGCATATGCCAACCTGGCTATCATTACACACAGCCATGCTGAATTTGTAATAGATTTTGTGAATGTAATGCCGGGTACACCCAAAAGCAAGGTAAAAAGCCGTATCATACTTACTCCTTTTCATGCCAAACGGTTCATGAAGGCGATGATCGATAATGTAAAAAAATTCGAAACCGCCAATGGCACCATCCAGGATATGGAAGCAGTGGAGATTCCTTTTAATTTTGGCGGGCCCACAGCGCAGGCGTAAGGAACGGGATACTGGATGCTGGATACTCGATACTGGATACTGGAAAACAACATAATTTTCATGTTATTTTCACTTGATTTATAACAAGGTTATTTATAGTTTAGGCGATTAACATTTAAACTATGAGTTACAAAAAATTAGAAATTTGGAAATTAGCCAGGGAGCTAAGTATTGAAATTCACGAGATGTCTGTATCCCTGCCAAAATTTGAGCAATTTGAAGAAGCCCAGCAAATAAGACGATCAAGTAAAACCATAAGGAGTTGCATTGTGGAAGGATATGGGAGGAGAAGATATAAAGCCGACTTTATTAAATTTTTGATTTATTCCTTATCTTCTAATGACGAAACGATTGACCACCTTGAAACACTCTTTGAAACAAAATCTTTAAAAGATGAATTACTATTTAATCTATTATATGAAAAACTGCAACAGTTAGGAAAAAAACTCAATAATTTTTTACAGGCAGTTGAACGAAGTCATAATGTATTTCATTCGTAGTAGACTGTCCGATCCAGTATCCAGTATCCAGTATCCAGTATCCAGTATCCAGTATCCAGTATCCAGCATCCAGTATCCAGCATCCAGTATCCAGCATCCAGTATCCAGTATCCATCATCCAGCATCCAGCATCCAGTATCCAGCATCCAGCATCCAGTATCCAGTATCCAGCATCCAGCATCCAGTATCCAGCATCCAGTATCCAGCATCCAGTATCCAGCATCCAGTATCCAGCATCCAGCATCCAGCATCCAGCATCCAGTATCTACATCATTCCCTCATCCGCAAAACTGTAATACCCTTCTTCGCTTACAATGATGTGGTCAATTACTTTTATATCAAAATAAAGGGCAGCTTCTTTTATTTTTTTAGTTAATTCTTCATCAGCATAACTGGGTTGCAAATTACCTGAAGGATGATTATGGCATAAAACAATTGAAGTAGCATCTTCTTCCAAAGCTTTTTTCAGAATTATTCTTGGGTCGGCAACAGTGCCGGTAAGGCCTCCACGGCTGATGATCTCAAAGTGATTGATCTTATTGGCACGGTTCAAAAAAACAACGGCAAATACTTCATACGTATGGTCCTTTAAAACCACGCGGAGCCATTCTGCTATTTCCTTACTTGACCGTACTACCCGTTTATCTAAAATAGCTGCAGCCTGCTTACGCCTGCCCAATTCCAGGGCGGCACTGATGGCAATGGCTTTGGCGATACCAATACCTTTTATTTGCTGCAACTCCTTCAAACTAAGCTTTCCCAGCTCATTCAGGTTGTCATGGCCAAGTTTTAATATATCTTTTGCCAGTTCAAGTGCACTTTTGTCTTTGCTTCCATTATTGATCAAAATGGCAATTAACTCAGAGTTGCTGAGTGCTGCTGCCCCTTTATTGAGCATTTTCTCTCTTGGCCGGTCATCCACAGCCCAGTTTTTGATAGATGTGGAAGGCTTGTTGACATTTTCCATGGTATCAAAATTAATTCATCTAAACTAAATGATACTTTCGCAACATATTATTTTACCGCCACCTCAATTTTATCTACATGGAATCAAATGCAAAAATTTTTTCCGGCACGGGTTCGCAGTACCTGGCAGAAAAGATCGCCAAAAAATTCGGTGAACCGCTCGGCAAGGTCAATATTCAACGCTTTAGTGATGGGGAGATTTATGTTGAATTCCTGGAGAGTATCAGGGGGCGTTTCGTTTTTTTAATACAAAGTACTTATGCGCCCGCTGATAACCTGATGGAACTATTATTGATGATAGATGCAGCAAAAAGAGCATCTGCATATAAAGTAATTGCAGTTATTCCTTATTATGGTTTTGCAAGGCAAGACAGGAAAGACAGGCCCAGGGTGGCTATCGGCTCAAAATTGGTAGCAAATATGCTCACCGCTGCGGGTGCCGACAGGGTAATCACCATGGATCTGCATGCCCCGCAAATTCAGGGATATTTTGATATACCCGTAGATCACCTTGATTCATCGGCTGTATTCATTCCTTATATTGAAAATTTAAAATTAACCAACCTCACTTTTGCCGCGCCCGATGTAGGAAGCGCCAACCGCATTCGCGAGATCGCCACTTATTTTGAATGTGAAATGGTGATCTGCGATAAACACCGTAAAAGAGCTAATGAAATAGCCAGTATGGTGGTGATTGGAGATGTGACCAACAGGGATGTGGTGCTGCTTGACGATATCTGCGATACAGGAGGAACTCTGGTGAAAAGCGCCGCATTAATGAAAGAGAACGGCGCCAGGAGCGTGAGGGCCCTGTGTACCCATCCTGTTTTAAGTGGTAATGCCTATAATAATATTGAAAACAGTGTACTGGAAGAATTGGTTGTTTGTGATACCATACCACTGAGGGGGGAATGCAGCAAGATCAAGGTCATTTCCACAGATGAATTATTTGCAGTAACCATACGTAATGCGTTTGAAAACAAGAGTATTAACAGCTTGTTTATGCGTAGTCGAATGGCAAATAAGAAATAGGCAATAGGCAATTGACAATGGGCAATAAGCAATGGGCAATGGGCAATGAGCAAAATACCCTGCTGATATTTAATACTCTTTTAATTGCATATTGCCCATTGCCTATTGTCTATTGATGTATTTTCGTTACCTTTGCGCCTCATAAAAAAATCATTAAAAAATGAAAACAATTACAATCGAAGGACAACTGAGGACCGAAAGCGGAAAAAAAGCCACCCGCCATCTTCGCTCTCAGCAACTGGTGCCAGGTGTAATTTATGGTGGTGCAAATGAGATCAATTTCTCAGCTCCTGCAGTTGCTTTTAAAGACATCGTGTATACGGCCGACTTTATGCTGGCCGACGTTAAAATTGATGGTAAAACTTACCGCTGTATTTTAAAAGACCTGCAATTTAACAAGGTGTCCGACCTGCTTATACACGTTGACTTTTTAGAACTGGTGGAAGATAAAAAAGTGGTTACCACTTTACCGTTGAAATTCATCGGTATACCTGCCGGGGTTAAAGCCGGTGGTAAATTAGTTACCAAAATGAAGTCTTTAAAAATTAAAGCTTATCCGAAGTATTTGAAAGAGCATATTGAGGTAGATATCAATAAACTTGAATTGGATGAGAACGTAAGAGTGGAAGATGTAAAGCTGGAAAATATGGAGGTTTTAAATTCTCCACGTATTCCTATTGCGTCTGTTACCCTTACGCGCCAGTTAAAACAGGATGAAGCCGCAGCTCCTGCAACTGCCGCTACTCCGGTTGCCGCTGCCGCCCCCGTTGCTGCCACCCCTGCTGCAAAAAAATAAGCCTACATGTATTTTATATGATGCCTTCCCTCTTCCGGGAGGGCATTTTTTGGGTAGTGGGTCAGTTTGAAAAACGAAACCTCCAACATGTCCTGTCATGCTGAGGAACGAAGCATCTCTACGAGCTTACGTTAAGATTCTTCCTTCGTCAGAATGACAAACTGACCCACTACCATTTTTTGGCATTAAACTTCCAGCCATCAAACTTTAATTACCTTTGATCGTGGTCGGTGGGGACACCGACCACGGCGGTCCGCCCAGGCTGGTGTCCCCACCAGCCTGCTACAATTTTAAATGCACCCCATTAAACTTCCAGCCATCAAACTTTAATTACCTTTGCCAACTTAAACGAACAACTCATGGGAATGGATAGAAATACGGTTATTGGTTTTATATTGATAGGAGGGTTATTAATAGCTATGTTTTACATTAACAGCAGCAGCAACCAGGCCTATTTGAAGGAGCAAAAAAGGATAGCTGACTCCACAGCCGCTGCTAAGCCCAAAGAGGACCCTGCTGTTGCCAGGCTCGACTCTTTAAAAACAGATTCTTTACGGAAACTGAATGCCCAGCTTCCCCCATCAGTATTCAAGATTGATACTTCGGGCAAAGAGGAACTGACAGTTTTGGAAAATGAGGTTTTCAAAATTACTTTCACTAATAAGGGGGCACAGCCCAAAGAAGTTGAACTAAAGCAACAATTTAAAACATTTGATGGCAAGCCGCTTCTTTTACAAACGGGGAGTTTTAATAAAATATCTTATGCTATCAATGCAGCAGGTAAGCCGGTGCAAACAGCGGATATCCCTTTTGTAACAGGCGAGAAGAAAGTAAATGCAGACAAATCACAATCCATTTCTTATATATTAAAAGATAGTAGCGGTAATGAGATCATCCACCAGTACATACTCCGGCCTGATGATTATATGATTGACTTTAATATTTCTATGAATGGGGCTGATAAACTGGTAAGTCAGAATACCATCAATTTGTTATGGCAAACAGAATCAAGGCAGGTAGAGAAGACAATTGGTTATGAAAAACAGCAAACACATATCTGTTACTATTACAATGATAAGTATGATTTTTACCAGCTTGGAAAAGGCGGGAGCGAAAAATTTGAAAAACCTGTTGACTGGCTGGCGATCAATCCACAATTCTTTGTAACAGCATTGATTGCAAAGCAAAAATTTCAAAGCGCTGAAGTAAACTGGGTAGCACCAGATGATTCTCTTAAAATTATTTCCCAGGCAACTATAAATTGCAGGATCAACCTTCCACCAACCAGCGCAACCAATACTTCTTTGCAACTGTATTATGGCCCCAATGATTATAATATCCTGGACAAGTATAATAACAATATGCACCAGATAGTTACTTATGGCAGCGGACCTTTTTCATTTGTGAAGTACATTAATCGCCATTTTCTTTTACCCGTTTGGGATTTTATCAGGAGCCATGTAGCCAGTTACGGGTTGGTGATCTTTTTATTAACTCTGTTGATCAGACTGATCACTTCCCCGATCTTATATAAAAGTTACGTGAGTGGTGCAAAAATGAAAGCGCTGAAACCGGAGATCGATAAACTTAAACAAAAGCATGGTGACGATAAACAGGCTTTCAGCATGGACCAGATGAAATTGTGGAAATCAGCAGGCGTGAGTCCATTGGGAGGTTGCTTGCCCGCATTGTTGCAGATACCTATTTTCATGTCGCTCTATTATTTCTTCCAGGCCAATATTGCGTTGAGGGGTCAAAGTTTTTTATGGGCAAAAGACCTGGCTGCTTATGATTCAATTTTCGATTTTGGCAATATCCCGGTGATTAGTTCATTATATGGTAATCATATCAGTTTGTTCACCTTAACCGCTGTGGCCACCAGTTTGCTCATCTCCATTTATAGCATGAGCAATATGCAGGATAACAGCAATCCTGTGATGAAGTACATGCCTTATATTTTCCCCGTGCTGTTACTGGGAGTATTTAACCGCCTGCCTTCAGCTTTAACCTGGTATTATACGGTTTCCAACAGTATTACACTTATCCTCCAGATCGTTATCCAGAAATATATTATCGACCACGAGAAAATACTGGCGCAGATCGCTGAGAACCGGAAAAAACCAGTGAAGCAAAGTAAACTACAGGAACGAATGCAGGCCATGCAGGAAAGCAACAGGAAACTCCAGGAGATGAAGAACAAAAATAACAAACGGTAAAAAATTAGTTAAAATTATATGGCCTGCAACGGGATTTATCCTTGCAGGCCCTTTTTATGCCTGGTTCAGAATCTTTGGCACGGGATTTTATTATCTTTAGTGTGAGAATTAATTCAATGAAAAATTTAAAGATGATCTGGTTGGTAACTGGTTTACTGGCGGGATATTTATCTTATGCCCAGAAAACAATTTCAATTTCGGAAGGGACTATTGTGTATGGAATGACAATACAGGCAGGTGATACGGCACCACAAAAAGGCGATGCATTGGATGGTGCCAGTACTACAGTTTATTTAAAAGGTAGCAGCAGCCGTACCGATATGATCAGCCCATTAGGAAATGAAACCAATATTCATGATGCCAAAACCGGCAACGCCGTAATATTAAAAGAGTTCAGCGGGCAAAAATTAATGATCACGCTTACCAAAGAAAACTGGCAGGCAAAAAATAAAGCATACAAGGATATTAAATTTGATCTGACAGATGAAACAAAATCGATTGCAGGCTTTACGTGTAAGAAAGCCATTGCCAAAATGTCCAACGGAAAAACTTTTATCATTTATTATGCTCCCGACCTGGTAATAGCCAATAAAGAGTATGATCCTACATTTTCTGATTTACCCGGGCTGGCAATGGAATACGAAATTGAAACAGGTAAAATGAAATTTAAATATACAGTTTCTAAGATCAGTTTTGATGCGGTACAGCTATCTAAGTTTGATTTTCCGAAATCCGGTTATCGCGTGATGACCTATGAAGAGGCCCGGCAATTGAAAAAAGGAAATAAATAAATGAAATATAAAATGAAGAATAATAAATGTAAAATGTAAAAGTAGGGGAGATTTTACATCTTGTAAACATTCTCTAAATCATTGAACTCTGAAACTTTTACATTTTAGATTCAACATTTAATATTTTACATTTTGACTGAGGAGGGTAATTAAAAACCCTTTCGAATGGAAAGGGTTTTAATTTTAATGCGGTCTGATGATAATTTTCATCCCGGTATAACCAGGCCTTATATCAGGCATGGTGATTACGTGCCTGTATGGAATAATATAAACTGTATTACCTTTTTCAAAAGTGATCAGGGTATTACTGAAAATTGAATTTACTGTAGATTGCTGGCTCACCAGTAAACTACCGGTGTATTTTAAACCTGATCTCAGGTTAATATAAACAGCATTTTTTAAAGTTGATGGGGTAGCGATATTAAGACTTACTTTATTTCTGCTTTTTCTGCCAATGCCTCCATCCGCCAAAGTACTTAATGCTATACTTGAGCATATGCCCAGTACAAGCAAAATTTTGGTTATTTTCTTCATTGGTGTTAATTTATGGACAAATGTATTAAATATTCCCTACAAATATATCGTTTTTTTTTGGGTATTTATTAACCGTTCATACATTCTTTTAGCTTTCCTTTAACGTTTATGTTTAAAAAAAGTTACTAAAACTTGTATTTTTCTTCAAAAGATGGTAATTTACAATAACCTATAGCGAATGAGTAAATATCCTTATCGCCAGGACAGAGAGGAATTAAAAGAGCTATTACAGCAGTTTGATAACCTCAAAACCGGCAAGAGCAATTCCTTCATTGAAGAAGATTCATTTGAACGCATCATTGATTATTTTGATGAAAAAGAACAATTGACTGCGGCGCTGGAAGTTGCCGAATATGGCATTCGTCAATATCCTTATTCCTCCTCTTTACTTTTAAAAAAAGCCGATTTGCTGATTGCTTTGCGCCGATACAAAGAGGCCCTTCACATTTTAGAGCAGGCAACTTTGCTGGACAGTAAGGATACAAACCTGTATATTTTAAAAACAGATGCATACCTGGCCCTTGATCAGCAGGAAAAAGCTGCGGCCGTACTGGAAAGAGCCCTGGATGATTTTGAAGGAGAAGAAAAAATTGACCTTTTATTTGAACTCGCAGATGTATATGATGATTATGAAAATTTTGAAAAAGTTTTTGATTGCCTTAAAATGATCCTGGAACAGGAATCCAATAACGAAGAAGCATTATATAAAATATGTTTCTGGACAGACTTTACCGGCCGCAATGAAGAGGGTATAAGATTACATCAGAAAATAATTGACAGCTTTCCTTTTAACGAACTGGCATGGTTCAATCTTGCCGCAGCTTACCAGGGGATTAAATTATATGAAAAAGCAATTGATGCCTACCAGTACGCTGTTGCTATTGATGAAAAATTTGATTATGCCTGGCGCAATATGGGGGATGCGTATATCCGTTTACGTAAGTATAAAGATGCCGTAGAGGTATTGGAAAAGGTATTGGAATTGGCTAGGCCCGAAGACGTTATTTATGAAGCGATCGGACACTGTTATGAAAAAACAGGAAATTATGCCCAGGCCCGGTTTAATTACCGCAAAGCCAGCCATTTGAATCATGACGATAGCCAATTGCATTACAAGATCGCCTGTACATATATGAATGAAGGCATCTGGGACAGGGCTATAAAAAGCCTCGAAGTGGCCATGCGCATCCACCGGCTGCAACCCGAGTATAACCTTGCGATGGGACAGTGTTTTATGGAACTGAACAAACTGGATGACGCGATCACTTACTTTGGCAACGTAGTAAGGGTAAGGCCAAAAAATCTGAATGGATGGATCGAATTATTGAAATGCCTGTATAAGGCAGAATTGTTTGATGAAGCACTGGAATATGCAGGATTTGCATTTGAACAAACCGATGGCAAGCCTATATTTCTTTTCTATAAAAGTATGGTGTTGTATGCAATGGGCAGATCCAAAGAAGCATTATTGCAATTGGAAGCCGGCATGGAAAGAAATCCAAAACTGGTCAAAAAATTCATTGAGTTAAACCCATCTATTCTTCAAAACCAACAGGTGGTTGATATTATAGCCAGGTTCAAGAAACGGAAATCCATTTGAGCAGCAGATTACTCCCTGCAGATTTTAATCATTTATTTTCCTTCTTGCTTTTACCATGCAGGGGCTATCTTTGCCAATCTTAAACAGATCAATATGAACTTTAATCTTTCTCAAATTCCCGAACGCAATAAAAAACCCAGGGAACATGGTATTACAATGGTAATGGATAAGGGACTTAGTACAGAAGAAGCAAAAAATTTCATGAGCGTCTCTCATCCGCATGTGGATATAGTAAAGCTTGGATTCGGAACCTCGTTTGTAACACCTAACCTGAAAGAGAAGCTGGAAGTGTACCGTTCTTATGATATGCCGGTTTATTTTGGCGGCACCCTGTTTGAAGCATTTTTAATACGGAATCAATTTGAAGACTATATTAATGTCTGCAAAGAATTTGGAGTAAGCTATATGGAAGTAAGCGATGGATCGATCAATATACCCCATGCGGAAAAATGCGGATATATAGAAAAACTGACCAAACACGGAACTGTATTAAGTGAGGTTGGAAGTAAGGATGCGACGCATATCATGCCACCCTATAAGTGGATCGAATTAATGAAAGCTGAATTGTTGGCGGGCTCCACTTATGTGATCGCTGAAGCAAGAGAAGCAGGCAATGTAGGTATATATCGTGGTACAGGGGAAGTAAGAGAGGGGCTTGTGCAGGAGATCCTTACACAGATACCCGAAGAAAAGATCATTTGGGAAGCGCCGCAAAAATCGCAGCAGTTGTACTTCCTGGAATTGATCGGATGTAATGTAAACCTGGGCAATATCGCCCCTACGGAAATGATACCTTTGGAAGCAATGCGGATTGGCTTACGCGGCGATACCTTCTTTTTGTATTTAGATAAAAAAGAAGCCTGATGAAGCTATATGGTATCATAGGATATCCATTGAATCATTCTTTCTCACAAAAATATTTCACTGAAAAATTTAAACTGGAAGGAATTAAGGATTGCCGTTATGAATCCTGGCCAATCCCTTCTGTTAATGAATTAAAAGATATACTGAGGCAAAACCCCGGCCTGCAGGGTTTAAATATTACCATTCCTTATAAACAGGCCGTGCTCCCGTATCTTAATGATACAACAAATATTCCCGACGGATTAAAGGCCTGCAATTGTGTCCGGATTATTGACGGGAAAATGGTTGGTTATAATACTGATGTTAAAGGATTTGAGCAATCTCTTTTGCCAACGCTGAAAAATTATCATACAAGCGCATTGATATTGGGTAATGGAGGCGCCGCACAAGCCGTTAAATTTGTATTGAATAAATTAAATATCCGGTATAAAATGGTCAGCAGGAAAATACATGATGATGCTGCACTGACCTATGCCGATCTGGATGAAACAATTATTAAGGAAAACCTGCTCATCATCAACACCACGCCACGCGGCACTTTCCCGGAGATCAATGATTGCCCTGATATACCTTATCAATTTTTAACTCCACAACATTTTTTGTATGACCTGGTCTATAACCCCGGAAGGACTTTATTCCTTAAAAAAGGAACCGAACAGGGTGCTGCAATTAAAAACGGTTATGAAATGCTTGTTCTCCAAGCCGAGGAAAGCTGGGCAATATGGAATGAAGATTAATGGAAATGGTTTATTGTTTAAATGTTGTGTGGTTAAATTATTGAAGAATCCTTATCTATAGAAACTCCATAACAATTGCACAATTCAGCCATTTAACAATGCATTTATTATTACTATGTATTCAAAATGTCTTTAAGTTTTTCGGGAACCGCCACTATTTTTTTTGCCGCATAATCATAACATACCATCCCTGTTTTGGCATTTGCCAATAAAACGATCTCGTTATTTCTTTTTACAGTCAATTGATAATACAGTTCAAAACTTACCCGGCTAATTTCACCGGCACTGATCTTTACTGCAATTGTATCGCCATAAACTGATTCATTTTTAAATTCCACTGCGAGGTCACTCATGATCAAACCAATACCTTCCAGTTGCAATTCGGTATAGCCATACTGTTGCAGCCATTGCATACGGGCTTCATGGATAATGCCAATGAATGCATCATTGCCAACATGATTGCCGTAATTGATATCGGTTATGCGTACCGGTATGCCGATCGTTGCAATGAAATGCAGCGGTAATTCAATCTTAATTCTTGCCACTTTATTTTTTTAAAAAGCTGATCAGTTTTTCAATTGCTTTTTTGCGGTGGCTGAACTGGCTTTTTTCTTCCATATCCATTTCCGCAAAAGTTTTGTCACTGCCATCCGGAATGAAAACAGGATCGTATCCAAAACCATTGTCGCCTTTTTTTGTATCTATGATCCTGCCTTTGCAAATGCCCTCAAATAAATATTCTCTGCCTTCCAGCATAAGAGAAATGATAGTTCTGAAACGGGCATTCCTGTTTTTTATATTCTTTAAATTCAGCAACAGTTTTTCAATATTTTTATCAAATGAATTGGCATCACCGGCATAACGGGCGCTTCTTACCCCGGGCGCCCCGTTCAAAGCTTCTGCTTCAAGGCCGGTATCCTCGCTAAAACAATTTTTATTGGTCAGTTGGTAGATCGTCCCTGATTTTTCCGAGGCATTCGCTTCTAATGTTTCGTGTGGTTCGGGGATATCAATGTCTATACCTGCTTCTTTCAGGCTTATTATGTTGAAATCATTACCTAATACAAATCTCATCTCATCTACCTTATGCTGGTTATTTGTTGCAAAAATGATGGTATCCATCCGGTAAAAATTTAAAAATTATCCGATCAAAAATACCTGCTTTAAGCAGGTCCATAATTTTGTTTTCTCTGCTTTATCATTTACCAGTGTTTTTAAAGAAGGTGATGAAACATACACCTGGTTATTATATTTTTGGATCTGGTAATGCGGGAACTGCAGGGGAAGTTCCAGAGCGGAGGGCTCTACTCCAAACAAAAATATTTTTTCTGCAGCAAGTTGTTGGTTAATAACTGTATAAGTAACTGAAGGGTTTTTTGAACAATTCAATAATGCTATATCAGCCATACTGAGTTTACAGGCGGATAAAATGCCCAATAAAAAATTTAATTCATCATCCGGCAGGTAGATCGCTGCTGCATCATTTACAATGATCACAATTTTCTTTTGATTATCACCTAAAAAAGAAATTGTTTGCGTGGCAAAATTTCCCAAATGGGCATTTCCCATACTCCCGCCGATCAATCCATTCTTAAACAGATCCTGGAGTACAATTGCCGGAAGTTGTATATTATCTAAACTCATAAAACCCTGGATGATAGTCTTCTTTTTTTCGTTTCTTTGCAGTAAAATTAACGATTATGATTGCAGCCGCGGATATAAATATTACGATGATCGAACGAAGTAAACTGAAAGATATTAATCTTAACAATATACCCTTTGGAAAATACTTTACAGATCACATGCTGGAAGTGGATTATGAGGATGGCGAGTGGAAGAATGCCGAGATAAAGCCGTATCAACCCTTATTGCTTGCGCCTTCTCTTGCCGCATTGCATTATGGACAGGCAATATTTGAAGGCGTTAAGGCCTATAAGTATGCAGATGGGGAAGCCTGGATATTCCGCCCGATAGATAATTTTAAGCGTTTCAATATTTCTGCCGAAAGAATGCAGATGCCCCAGGTGCCTGAAGAACTCTTTATGGAAGGCATGCGCATGTTGATCGAATTGGATAAGAACTGGGTACCAGGGCAGGAAGATCATTCTTTATACATCAGGCCATTTATGTTTAGCAGTGATGAAATGATTGGTGTGAGGCCTAGCGAAAAATATAAGTTCATGATCATATTAAGTCCTACCGGACCCTATTACAGTGCTCCCATGCGTATTTATGTGGAAGAAAAATATGTAAGGGCAGTACCTGGCGGCGTTGGTTATGCAAAAGCTGCAGGCAATTATGGCGCTGCCATGTATGCTACAGCAGAGGCTAAAAAATTAGGATACGACCAGGTTTTATGGACGGATGCATATGAGCATAAATATGTACAGGAATGCGGCACGATGAATGTTTTTTTTATTATTGGAGATACCGCTATCACCCCAGGGCTCGAAGCCGGCACTATACTGGCGGGCGTAACCAGGGATAGTACGATTGTACTGTTGAAAGAAATGGGTTTTAATGTGGAAGAAAGGCCTTTACATATTGATGATATCATTGATGCACACAAAGCAGGGATCTTATACGAAGTATTTGGTACAGGAACCGCTGCTACGATATCCCTGATTAAAGAATTACGTTATAAGGACTATGTTATGGAATTTGATGTGGACAGTTGGAGAACAGGGCCTGAGTTAAAACGCCAGCTCAATGCCATCCGTTACGGCATGGAGGCTGATACGCATGGGTGGATGCAGAAGGTGTAGGGTCATTGGGTTATTGGTCATTGGGTCATTGGTCATTGGGTCATTGATACTGCGTATGAGTTGAGAAGCTTTTCACAATGACTTAATGACAAATGACTTAACTGGATTTTCGGCCGTTTTGCAGCCTATTCAAGTCGGTTTTTGATGGATGTGAATAAAAAATCATTTTTTCAGGTATTAATTTTCCATTTTCGAATGAGAATTGCTACCTTTGCCGTCCGAAAAATAAAAGGTTCATAATGCCCACTATACAACAATTAGTAAGAAAAGGAAGACAAATCATTAAAGCCAAAAGCAAATCGAGGGCACTGGATAGCAGTCCGCAACGCCGTGGGGTTTGTACCAGGGTGTACACGACTACACCGAAGAAACCAAACTCTGCTTTGCGTAAAGTAGCAAAAGTGCGGTTGACCAACAAGATCGAGGTAATTGCCTATATACCCGGTGAAGGCCACAATTTGCAGGAACACTCCATTGTGTTGATACGCGGTGGAAGGGTTAAAGATCTTCCGGGTGTACGTTATCATATTGTGCGCGGAAGTTTGGATACCGCGGGTGTGAAAGACCGTAAGCAAAGCCGTAGTAAATATGGTACTAAGAAAGAAAAAGCTAAGAAATAATCGCTGATTCAAGTGATTATTGGATTTCACAGATGGTATTTATCATTGCAGAAATCTCAACAATTTAAAAAGAGCCTTAAAATATTATAAGAGATTCCGCAAAATCTCACAAATCAAATAATCAGCGTTACGATGAGGAAGACACAACCTAAAAAAATACCATTAGCGCCGGATCCGAAATTCAGTGATAAGTTGGTTACACGTTTTGTAAACAACCTGATGTGGGCCGGTAAAAAAAGCGGAGCATACATTATATTTTATGATGCTTTGGATAAAGTGGCCAAGCAAACCGGTGAAAACGGTTATGAAGTTTGGAAAAAAGCTTTGGGGAATATCACGCCGGGTGTTGAAGTGCGTAGCCGCCGTATCGGTGGTGCTACTTTCCAGATACCTGCAGAGGTTCGTGCCGACAGGAAAATTTCTTTGAGCATTAAATGGATGATCAAATACAGCCGTGACAGGAATGGCCGCAGTATGTCTGATAAATTAGCTAATGAAATTGTTGCCGCCAGTAAGGGTGAAGGCGCTGCTTTTAAAAAGAAAGAAGATACACACCGTATGGCAGAGGCCAATAAGGCATTTGCTCACTTCAGGATCTGATAACAGGTTAAAAAGATATTCAAAGCCGTTCTGTTTATGCAGGATGGCTTTTTTGTTGTTTAAACTTTGTAATTAAAAAAAAGGGCGTACCTTTGCGCCGCTAAAAGGTAGGCAGCGATTTGGATGGAGTTGTACTTAGTTAGCATACTATGAGAGTAGCATTATCATATCAAACACCCACCCCAAACCCCTAAAGGGGCTTTCCTTCGGAGTGTATGCTTCCTATGAAGCAGAAAAAGATCAGCAAAGAAATATAGTACAAGAGTGCGACGCCAATGAAGCTTAATAGAAATTCAAAAGCCGGGCTCATAATAATAAACAAAAAAATAAAAAATAAGTAATAAAATGGCAGATTTACGTTATCAGAGAAATTTTGGAATTGCCGCTCATATTGATGCGGGTAAGACGACCACGACCGAGCGTATATTATATTATACAGGTGTGAATCATAAGATCGGTGAAGTGCATGATGGCGCCGCAACCATGGACTGGATGGCACAGGAGCAGGAGAGAGGTATCACTATTACTTCAGCTGCTACCACTTGCTTTTGGAATTTCCCCATGGAGCAGGGAAAAAAAATTGCAGCTACCAAGCAATATAAATTCAACATCATTGATACCCCGGGCCACGTGGATTTTACCGTAGAGGTAGAGCGTTCTTTGCGTGTACTGGATGGTTTATTGGCGTTATTCTGTGCCGTTAGTGGTGTGGAGCCACAAAGTGAAACCGTTTGGCGCCAGGCCAACAAATATAAAGTGCCCCGCGTAGGTTTTGTAAATAAAATGGACCGTGCCGGTGCTGATTTCCTGAACGTGGTAAAACAAATTAAGGAAATGCTGGGTGCCAAAGCCGTGCCTTTACAATTACCAATTGGATCAGAAGTGGAGTTTAAAGGTGTAGTAGATCTTATCACTTTAAAGGCGATGGTATGGGATGATGCCACGCTGGGTATGACCTTTAACGAAGTACCTATCCCGGAAGATATGATAGAAGATGTAAAGGAGTGGAGACAGCACCTGATCGAAGCCGTTGCTGATTATGATGATAAATTACTGGAAAAATTCTTTGATGATCCTAATACGATCAGTGAAGATGAAATTCATGAAGCCATCCGTAAGGCAACGATCGATATTTCTATCATCCCGATGATGTGTGGATCATCTTTTAAAAATAAAGGTGTACAAACCGCATTGGACGCGATCGTTCGGTACTTACCGGGCCCCATGGATATTGAAGCGGTGAAAGGAACCAATCCGGATACAGGCGAGGAGATATTGCGTCATTGCGATCCTAAAGAACCCTTCAGTGCTTTGGCATTTAAGATCATGACCGACCCTTTTGTTGGCCGGTTGGCCTTCTTCCGTGCATATAGCGGCCGTTTGAATTCGGGTTCTTATGTATTGAATACAAGAACCGGTAAGAATGAACGTATCAGCCGTATCATGCAGATGCATGCCAACAAACAAAACCCGGTTGATTTTATTGAAGCCGGCGATATTGGCGCAGCCGTTGGTTTTAAAGATATTAAAACAGGTGACACCCTGTGTAACCAGGATCATCCTATCGTGTTGGAAGCAATGACCTTTCCTGAGCCAGTGATCAGTGTGGCTGTAGAGCCTAAAACACAGGCTGACGTGGATAAAATGGGTATGGCCATTGCCAAACTGGTGGAAGAGGATCCTACCTTACGTGTAAGGACAGACGAAGAAACCGGGCAGACGATACTGAGCGGCATGGGTGAGTTGCACCTGGAGATCATCGTAGACAGGATGCGCAGGGAATTTAAGGTAGAAATTAACCAGGGAGCGCCACAGGTGGCATATAAAGAAGCATTCCATAATACCATTGAACACCGGGAAGTGCTGAAAAAGCAAACGGGTGGCCGTGGTAAATTTGCGGATATCATTTTTGAAATAGGCCCGGCAGATGAAGAATTTTTGAAAGAAGGGAAGGGCAGTTTCCAGTTTGTGAACGGCCTGTTTGGCGGAAGTATTCCAAAAGAATTTGTACCCGCCATTCAGAAAGGTTTTGAAACAGCAATGACCACAGGCGTACTGGCCGGTTACCCGATGGTGAATATGAAGGTGCGGGTATTTGATGGCAGTTTTCACCAGGTGGATAGTGATGCGATGAGCTTTGAATTGTGTGCCAAACAAGGATACCGCGAATCGGGTAAAAAAGCAAAACCCGTTTTACTGGAACCGATCATGAAAGTGGAAGTACTTACTCCCGACCAATACATGGGTGATGTAACGGGAGACCTTAATCGCCGCCGGGGAATGCTGGAAGGTATGGACAGTAAACATGGTGTGCAGGTGATCAAGGCGAAAGTACCTTTGAGCGAAATGTTTGGTTATGTAACGCAATTGCGTTCCTTATCCAGCGGCCGTGCCACTTCTACCATGGAGTTCAGCCATTATGCTCCTGCACCAAATAATATCGCAGAAGAAGTGATCGCCAAACAAAAGGGTAAAGCGAAAGTGGAAGATTAAGCCCACCCCCTCCGCCCCCTAAAGGGGGAACTGATTATGGAGGAGATGAGAGCGATAAAAAATAAAAACCCCATTCTGAAAAGAGTGGGGTTTTTGTTTTTATCACCGCAGAGAACAAGAGAGGCAGCGTTAACGCAGGAATATGCTTCTGCAAACCTCTTCAACTCATTTTCTCTGCGGTTAATTTTTTAATATCCTGCTTTTGCCCCACCGATATTTTCAATAGGATGCCAGGTGGTTTTTATTTCCTGGAAGTCCATGATGAAATATGGAGATTGCGCTTCATTGCTGGGCCATTGCACTTTATCATAGAGTACTATTCTTTTTACGTTCAAAGAAGACTTTTCTTTTATCATTTGTTTTGTTGCAGCATCAGCCTCACAATATACCGTGGCATTTACATCCATATGGTCGGCAAAATAGGGAACCAGTTCTGCAACCTTTCCTGTAAGAATATTTACAACTCCCCCCGGCAGATCGGAACTATTCAATACTTCTGCAAAGGTTACCGCACAAAGCGGTTTTGAATTTGAAGCGAGGATGATGCAGCTATTACCGCCAGCGATGATGGGAGCTATCAATGAAACCAACCCGATCAATGAATCATTTTGCGGGGCAATGGCAGCCACCACACCCGTTGGCTCAGGAACAGAGAAATTAAAATGAGAGGATGCAACAGGGTTTACAGCACTGAACAACTGCTGAAATTTATCGCACCAGCCGCTGTAATAGATCAGCCGGTCTATTGCAAGGTTCACTTCTTTTTCTGCCTGTACTTTTGTGGAATCCTGTTTCATCAATTCGTCAATGAACTGCGCCTTTCTTCCTTCCAGCATTTCAGCTACACGGTATAATATTTGGCCGCGGTTAAAGGCAGACCTTGCACTCCATCCGCCGAAAGCGCTTCTCGCCGCCAGGGCGGCGTCCCTGAAATCTTTTCTTGAACCAAGACAAAGATTTGCCAGCTTTTCGTTCTTACTATTTGTTGCAACATAATACCTGCCCGATTCAGTTCTTGGAAATTGTCCACCAACATATAGTTTGTAAGTTTTTAAAACTTCCAGCCTTTTTTCAGGAGCATGATTATCTTTCCCGTTCTCACTGAACTTAGTTGCTGATTTTTTTAATAATGTCTTACTCATGAGTTTTTATTGTTTAAAAGGTTTCAAAGGTTTAAGAGGTTTAAAGCGTTTGTGTCCTGCCATTATTTTGTTTTATACCTTATCCCTTTTATTTCTGCATTAACCAGATAATTTATTAGTTTTTGAATTAAGCTGCTGATTTTCATTGCATGCAATGAAATATCATCAAACTCTTTTTTATCAATGTAATTCCTGTCTAACGCTCTGTACAATTGTGAACGTAATTCACCACAGGAAGCCTTTGCAATATATAAGAACTGAACAAACTCTTTATTACCGCCTCTTTCAAATCCTTCAGCGATATTATCCATAATGGAACCTGCTGAACCTTCAATCTGATTTATTAAACGATAATTATTTTTTAGTTTTCCGGTATCAATCAATAATCCAACAGTTTTATTTAATTCTCTGGCTTCTTTCCATGAAACTATCTCTTCAAATTTTTGAATAGTTGACATTGGTACAGTATTTAGTTTTATAAACCTCTTAAACCTCTTAAACCTCTTAAACCTTTGAAACCTCTTAAACTTCTTAAACCTTTGAAACCTCTTAAATCTTTGAAACCTCTTAAACCTTTGAAACCTCTTAAACCCCTTAAACGATATTCACATACGCCGTCAACCCATGCAAACCACCTTCTCTTCCGTATCCACTTTCTTTGTATCCACCGAATGGGGAAGTCGGATCAAACTTATTAAAAGTATTTGCCCAAACCACACCCGCTCTCATTTTTGTGGTGATATTGAATATCTTGGAACCCTTGTCTGTCCATACTCCAGCGGATAGCCCAAAGGGTGAGTTATTGGCTTTTTCAATTACTTCATCATCTGTACGGAAACTTTGAATAGCTAACACAGGACCAAAGATTTCTTCCTGTGCGATGCGGTTGGATTGCGCCACGTTGGTAAAAATGGTTGGCCTGCAAAAGAAACCCTTCTTCGGTATTGCACAGGTGCTTTGATACATTTCCGCTCCTTCCTGCTGGCCGATCTTTAAATATTTATTGATGGTATCCAGTTGTTGCCTGGAATTGATGGCGCCGATATCTGTATTCTTATCCAATGGATCACCCACGATCATGGTCTCCATCCTGTCCTTTAATTTTCTTACCACTTCTTTAAAAACCGATTCCTGTACATATAACCTCGAGCCCGCGCAACACACATGGCCCTGGTTAAAAAATATTCCATTGATCACGCCTTCCACGGCCTGGTCGATCGGTGCATCATCAAAAATAATATTGGCGGCCTTACCACCTAATTCCAGTGTGGCTTTTTTATTTGTTCCGGCAATCGCGCGTTGAATGATCTTTCCAACATCGGTTGAACCTGTAAAAGCGATCTTATTAATATCAGGATGATTAACAATGGCAGCTCCTGTTGCGCCGGCACCGGTAATAATGTTTACCACACCCGGTGGCAGATCTGCTTCCAGGATAATTTCTGCCAGTTTCAATGCCGAAAGTGACGTGGTTTCTGCAGGTTTTAAAATAACTGTATTGCCCGTTGCCAATGCCGGTGCGATCTTCCATGCAGCCATGAGCAAAGGAAAATTCCATGGAATGATCTGCCCTGCTACACCCAGGGGTTCAGTGATGCGGTTGGGAAATGCATATTCCAGTTTATCGGCCCAGCCGGCATAATAAAAGAAATGGTTGGCTGCTGCAGGCACGTCAAAATCACGGCTTTCACGTATCGGTTTTCCGCCATCCAGTGATTCAATGATGGCAAACTCCCTTGCCCTTTCCTGTATCATCCTTGCAATACGGTAAATATATTTGGCCCTTTCTTTTGCCGGCATTTTTTTCCAACCGTTATCATAGGCTGCCCTTGCTACTTTCACTGCCCTATTCACATCAGCTTGGCCCGCCTCTGCTATTTCTGATAATTTTTCTTCATTAGCGGGATTGATGGTATCAAAATATTTTTTGCTCAATGGCTTTTCAAATTTGCCGTTGATGAAAAGATCGTATTGGGGATTTATTTTAGCCGCGCTTTTACTTTCAGGTGCAGGGGATAAATTGCGTGCACTGTCGAATTTCAGTTTTATGGTATTGTTTTTTGTTGCCATTAGTTAAGTTTAAAAGGTTTAACAGGTTTAAGAGGTTTAAGAGGTTTAAAAGGTTAAAGAGGCAATCGAACGTAATTAACTTATTAAACCTCTTAAACTTTTGAAACCTTTGAAACCCTGGATTAATCTATCGAAAAATAATTCGCCGATTGATACACGCCCGTCTTCTGTTTCATTAATTGCATCAATATATCATTTGCCAGGCTGCTTGCACCAAACCTGAACCAGTGATTGTTCATCCATTCTTCTCCAAGAATTTCATTCAGCATCACTAAATAATGTAATGCCAGTTTTGCTTTAGAGATACCGCCCGCGGGTTTCATGGCAATGCGTTTACCGGTCTTGTAATAAAAATCCCTGATCGCTTCCAGCATCACCAGGGTAACGGGCATTGTTGCTGCAGGAGAAATTTTACCGGTTGAGGTTTTAATAAAATCCGCCCCGGCGTACATGGCAATATCACTTGCCCTTCGAACTTTATCATAAGTAACCAATTCACCTGTTTCCAGGATCACTTTCAACCTGGCTTCGCCACAGGCTTCTTTGATGGAAGCGATCTCATCAAACACAAAATTATACTCACCCTGTAAAAATTTCCCTCTTGATATCACCATGTCTACTTCATCTGCTCCCTGGGCCACAGCAAATTTAGTATCACGGATCTTTACATCACGTGGTGCCTGCCCGCTCGGGAAAGCAGTTGCCACAGATGCCACTTTTACACCAGAACCTTCGAGTGCTTTCTTAGCCACTTTTACCATTGACGGGTAGACGCAGATAGCGGCAACAGTAGGTAAACCGGGATAAGAATCATGCAGGTGCAAAGCCTTGTAACAAAGCTGTTTTACTTTTCCATCAGTATCTTTTCCCTCCAGTGTGGTGAGATCGATCATGTTCAGGGCCAACTTTAATCCATTTATCTTGGTCTCGTTCTTAATACTTCTTTTGGTAAAACGGGATGCCCGCTCTTCAATTCCAACCTGGTCTACGTGTGGCGATAAAGAAAAATCAGGAATAAATCTTGTTGCGATCATTTTGTTATTTATTATTTAGTATCTGGATTTACCGGTGAGTCACCCTCCTGGGGTGACTCACCGGTAAATCCTATTATGCCGTTAAAACTTCCAGCGCTTTTATTATTAATTTTTCTACAGTGGCATCACTGTCTTTGGAAAACTGTTGCACCACCCGGTTGGCTACTATTGCATTTACACTCAGGCAATCATGCCCCATCAATTTGCCCAGTCCATAAATGGCCGATGTTTCCATTTCAAAGTTAGTGATCCTGTGATTATTGAAACTAAAATGAGTTAAACGGTTGATAAAGCCCGGGTTACTCAGTTCCAGGCGCAATACCCTTCCCTGCGGGCCATAAAAACCCGGGCAGGTTACTGTTATTCCTTTATGAAATACTTCACCGAATTTTTTTAATAATAACTGGCTTCCCCTGAATGCATAAGGATGGGTAATGCTGCTGTGTAACTGTGTTTGTTCAATAAAAGCATTTGCTATTTCCTTCTCTTCGGTATTCTTTTCATAGGCATAAAAATTAAGGAGGTTGTCCAGCCCCAATCCATGTGTGGACGCAACAAAACTATCCACGGGAATATCAGCCTGCAAAGAACCTGAGGTTCCAAAACGAATGATATTCAGTTTGGTGAATTTGGCTTTTACCATCCTTGTAGTAAAATCAATATTGGCAAGTGCATCCAGTTCGTTCAATGCGATGTCAATATTATCGGGGCCAATCCCTGTTGATAAAACAGATAAACGCTTTTTTCCTATAAAACCAGTGTGGGTGATGAATTCGCGATGCTGCAGACGGTGTTCTACTGTATCGAAATGCGCGCTTACTTTTTTAACCCTGTCGGGATCGCCTACAACAATAACCGTATTGGCCAATTCCTCGGGCCTCAGATTGAGGTGATAAATTGCACCGCGGTCATTTATAATTAATTCCGATTCTGCAATTCTTTCCATGATTGATATTTTGCTTGAAAATTTGCTGTAAAGGTACTTACAAAAGGATTGGTTTCAAGCAAGACCGGAGATAAAATCGCAGCCATGAATATTTGCAAAAGGGCAGCAAACCAATGCCGATTGCGGGCCGTTGGCAGTAAAAAATATGTGGAAAGATCTATTTTATACCATACTTGTATTTATATTTTTCAAACAACTGTTTTTGTTTATTGTCTAAATTAACTTCACGCCCCTGGATGAATGCGTGCGTAATGATATTGGTCCTCATATCTAAAATATCACCTTCGCTTACCACCACATTGGCGTCTTTACCTGTTTCAATGCTGCCAGTCTTATCGGCTATGCCTAAAATGTTTGCAGCATTTAATGTAATGGAGGAAAGTGCTTCTTCTTTTGTCAACCCATATGCAACTGCAGTTCCTGCATTGAATGCCAGGTTGCGGTAACGGCTGTTTTCATCATCATCATTAATGGTAAACAATACACCTGCTTTTTGCAAGGCGGCCGGTGTTTTAAACGGCTGGTCAATATCATCGTCGATCATGGTGGGCAAATTATGCAGTTGGTTTAATATTACAGCAATATTGTTTTGCTTTAAGATATCCGCGATCTGCCAGGAGTCCACTGCACCGACGAGTACCACATCAAATCCAAATTCCTTTGCAAAGTCAACAGCCAGTAACATTTCCTTTACAATATTGCAATGAATGAAAAGTTTTTGTTTTTTGTCGAATAGATTCCTGACGGCTTCAAATTTGGGGTTGGTATTATCATGCTTGCTTTCTGCCAGGTAAGCCTTTGCTTCGCGGAAAAAAATTTTTACTTTTTCGATCTGCTCCAATCCCCTTTTTACAGGATCTTCTGCAGGTTGCTGACCGCCAAAGCCTCCTCTTCTTCCGCCGGGACGATTTAGTAAAGAAGGCATGTGAAATTGTATGGCCACATCCATTTTGTAGGCTGCATCTTCCCAGTTCCATGCATCCAGTTGCACCACGGATGAAGAACCCGAAATGATCCCGCCTCCCGGAACTATGTTTGCCAATAAGATACCATTGACGCGCAGGGTGTTGATAATTTTTGAATCGGTGTTGTAAGCCACAATGGAACGTATACTGGGATTCATTTCACCGATCTCTACGGCATCTTCAGTGGCCCTTACACTGGGTACTTCAACCAAGCCTAATTGGGAAGCGGTCAATATCAACCCCGGGTAAATTTGTTTACCTGTACAGTCAATGACCCTGGCACCGGATACATTTGAACTGGCACTTACCTGGGTTATTTTACCATTGGCCATTATAACGGTTCCGTTATTAATGACCTGGCCGTTTCCCACATGGATGGTTGCATTGGTGAGGGCAATGGTTTCTTTTTGTGCCGGAGCAGGATATACGGTTTCCTGTGCAGAAACATGTTGTACCGCCACCACACACCATATATAAAAAAATACTTTTTTCATAATTCCTTTTGTTTTCAGATTAATGATTATCATCCATCAGATCGCTATCAGATTCGTTTGCATCAACTGCTAATAAACCATGGTTGTGATGATCTTCGCAACTTTGAATTACTTCGAACCTTGGCCTTGCCCGCTGGAAATTCCTTGGGGCGTCAGTTCCTGTTCCGGCCGCTCTTTTTGCAGCTGCTAATTTTTGTATCAGCCTTGCCCGTTCAGCCTGGATCTGTTTTCGCATGGCTGCATCCCTTTCCCTGTCAAAATAAATTGTGCCGTCCACAATTGTTTTTTCAGCTTTCGCGTAAATTGATAACGGGTTATCACTCCATACCACCAGGTCGGCGTCTTTACCCACTTTTATGCTGCCTACCTTATTATCCACATGAAGCATTTTAGCGGGATTGATGGTTACCATATCCAATGCATTCTCTTCACTCATTCCTCCGTATTTCACACTCTTTGCTGCTTCCTGGTTCAGGCGCCGGGCCATTTCTGCATCATCCGAATTGATGGCCACATTCAACCCCATCTTCTGCATGATATAAGCATTATAAGGGATCGCATCCACCACTTCCATCTTATAGTTCCACCAGTCGCTGAAGGTAGAGGCATTGGAACCATGTGCTTTCATTTTATCTGCTATTTTATAGCCCTCCAAAATATGCGTGAATGTATTCAATATAAATCCAAATTTCTCTGCCACTTTCATGGTTGCATTAATTTCACTTTGTACATAGGAGTGGCAGGTTATAAATCTTTTCTTATTCATGATCTCCACCAGCGCATCCAGTTCCAGGTCCCTGCGTACAACCATTGGCGTTACTCCTTTCTTTTTATTATTTTCTTCGGCTGCCTTCCAGTTTTTCTGGTAATCAGATGCCCTTTGAAAAGCATCGTTCATTACCTGGTCTACACCCATCCTTGTATCGGGGAAACGGGTATTGCCCTGGGTACTGGTGGTTCTTTTCACATTCTCGCCCAGTGCAAATTTTATGAAAGGGTCTGCACCGGCGAATTTCATCTCTTCCGCATTTGCACCCCAGCGTAACTTTATCAATTGCGTTTGTCCGCCAATGGTATTGGCAGATCCATGAAGAATATGAGAAGTGGTTACGCCTCCGCTCAACTGGCGGTATATACTGATATCTTCCGGATTAATGTTATCACCGATACGCACTTCAGAAGTCACACTTTGACCACCTTCATTAATGGATGCTGCTGCAATGTGCGAATGCTCGTCGATGATACCTGCAGTGACATGTTTGCCGGTTGCATCGATGACCCTTGCAGACTCATCAGAAAGATTTTTTCCTATGGCAGCGATCTTACCGTTTTTGATCAATACATCCGTTGCTTCAAGCCTGCCTTCTTTTTCACTGGTCCAAACGGTGGCATTTTTTATCAGAATATTTTCGGGCTTTGGCATTTCTTCCCATCCATAACTTAAAAAAGGATAAGTTACTTTTCCAAGGATCAACGGTGGCTTTGATTTTACACTATCTGCCTTTTGTTCGGCTTTTTTATCAAATGTGGCCGTCCAGGTAAATGTATTCCCCAAAGGATCTCTTCCCATTCCATTCCATGTAGTGCCTGCTACTGCACCACTAAAAATGGTTTCCTTCGCATTTAGTCCGCGACCTTCGGTATAACTGAGTTTAACAAGTTTGCCGTCGTAACTGTATTTTCCGGTGAGGGTGTCTTTACCCATAAAACTGGCCACACCTGCATCTTTCAGCTCCAGGGAATATGCCCTGTTGCCAGCATTTGTATTGGCCATAAGATTATACGTTCCTTTTACATCATACCAGTTTTCATCCTTAACAGAATTCCTTATGCCCTGGGTCCAGTTTTGAAGAAGCACTGTTTTTTCTGCAAACACCGGCCCCGATGTGATCAGGAAATTGGCGATCTTTCCGGCCTCAAGGCTACCGATTTTATCATATATGCCTAAGAGGCTTGCAGGCGTTTTGGTCAATGCTTCAAGCGCCTTTGTTTCTGTAAGGCCGTATTCTATTGCTTTGCGCAGGTTAGCTGTAAAATCTGCAGGAGTAGTGAGATCAGCAGCAGTGAGGCAAAAATTGATACCTGCTTTTTCAAATGCTGCCGGGTTACCCGGGGCCAGTTCCCAATGTTTCAGGTCATCCAGTCCAACAAAACGCAGGTCATTAGGATCATCTACATCAATAGCCGCCGGGTAATTCAGTGGTAAGATGAATGCCGCTTTTGTTTCCCCCATTTCCTTCATCCTTTGATATTCGTTGCCACCACCTTTAATAATATATTGTACTCCAAATTCATCGCCAACCCTGTCGGCCCTTAAGTCGTTCCATTTATCATTTGCCTCAAAGATCTGTGGCAGGCTTTGATTTTCAAGCCAGCTTTGTAAGGATAAGTTTATGCCTTCAGATACGGGATTGGTTTTATACCATTGTGCATCCAAATATGTTTGCCTCAATAAAGCGATACTTCCCATCAAAGAACTGGGATAACTTTGGGCTGATGTCCCCTTATTAAAAGAATAATGAGCAGCAGCTTTTTCTTTTATCAGGACAAAATTATCGGGTTGGTTGGCCAGTGTGACAAATGCTCCGGTGCCCCTGGCAATGCCATCTTTTTGGTGAGTTAACACCGAACCAAAGCCAATATCCCTCAGCACTTTTGCTTTTGCATCATCAGTAGTGAACATTTTATACGCCTCTGTTTCACTCCTGATGGCCTGGTTCCAGCCATAGGCTCCTTTTGTGTTTGAAGTGATCTGTTGTGTCCTGAAAAAACCGCCTGCGCCACCTGCATTTTGCTGGCGTTCGGGTGTAGCCATTCCATAGTCACTGTAAATATCTATGAATGCAGGATAAATATATTTTCCATTGCAATCAATGATCACCGCATCTTTTGGAATAGGTTGGTTGGAGCCTACACTTTCAATTTTTCCCTGCCGGATGACCAATATGCCATTTTGTACAATATTTTGGGGATCCTTTACGATGGTAGCATTTGTAAAGGCATAACAGCCTTCTTTTGGATTGGCTACATCATTGACCGGGTAGGTTGCCTGTGCATTTCCCTGTAAGGCATTCAGTAATAGTACAAATAGTACCAACGGGAATTTATTTATTTGCATGCAATTAGGTTTTGATTTTAATGTTGGAGCGATAAATATAACAAATCATTGTACGTGAAGCTAACCTTTGATGGAATTTTGTTTTGGTTAATGTGTATTTTTACGATTAACGAAGGAATAAAAATCAATAGATTTGCCGGGCAGTTGACCCCATGCAGAGTAGGTGAGCCCGATATGGTAATGGTGGGTGGCATTTAACACGCTGATTAATAAAACAAATGGTAAAATATTTGTAAATGAAAAAGAACATGAAAAAAGCAGTGAGTATCATTCTTTTTTTAATTGCTGTAACCAACGTTGTGGCTCAGGACAGCACTTCTAATGAGTTTAATTCCGGAACAATATCTGTAATAAAGGACCCCCGGCTTGACCTACTTGCAAAAAAAGAAATGGAATTCAATACGCTGGGTTTAAAAGCAGCCAAAGGTTTCCGGCTCCTGGTAATGAGCAGTAATGACAGGGAAAAAGTGATGGCTGTAAGGGCAAAGTTATTGCAACAGTTCCCCGAACAAAAAGTATATATGACCTTCCAGGCACCCTATATCAAATTGAAGTTTGGCAATTTTGTGGAAAAGCCTGAAGCAGAGCGGTACAGGGACCTGATCAACAAAGTGCGTATCGTTACTACCAATGTTTACGTGGTACAGGAGATCGTGGAAGTAAAGCCTGATAAACTAATAAAGGAAAAAGAAGAGGACTGATGACTCGATGCTGCACATGGAATAGTGTTTCCGGCATGGGCTCCTTTTTATATACGCTTGGATCGATCAATACAGATTACACTGATTAATATGCTTAAAGAGAAAATAAAAGAACTTGCAAAAAATAATGCTGCTGAATTTATCGCCATTCGCCATCAATTGCATGCACACCCCGAGTTGAGTTTTAAAGAATTTGAAACATCTGCATTCGTTCAGCAAAAATTACAAGATTGGGGGATTCCCTTCGAAATAAAAGCAACTACAGGTGTAGTGGGTTTGATAAAAGGCCAACAACCGGATAAAAAAGTTATTGCATTGCGTGCCGACATGGATGCCCTGCCCATTACAGAGGAAAATGATGTTGACTACAAATCAAAAAATGAAGGTATCATGCATGCCTGTGGGCACGATGTACACACCACCTGTTTACTGGGCGCAGCAAAGATCCTGAATGAACTGAAGGAAGAATGGGAGGGTACAGTGAAACTGATCTTTCAACCCGGTGAAGAAAAAAATCCCGGCGGTGCCAGTTTATTGATCAAAGAAGGCGTTCTGGAAAACCCAAAGCCCTCCGGTATTTTTGCATTGCACGTGCATCCCGGGGTGGAAGTGGGCAGGTTGAGTTTCAGGGGCGGAATGATCATGGCAAGTGCCGATGAGATCTATATAACGATAAGGGGTAGGGGCGGCCATGCAGCAGCGCCGCAGCACACTGCAGATACCATTTTGATCGCTTCGCAGTTAGTAGTAAGCCTGCAGCAGATCATTTCGCGGAATAACAGTCCGTTCAATCCCAGTGTGTTATCCATCACTTCATTCCAGGGAGGCAATACCACCAATGTGATCCCCAGTGAAGTAAAACTGATGGGCACATTCCGTGCCATGAATGAAGCATGGCGTTTTGCCGCACATGAGCTGATAAAAAAGCAGACCATTGAACTGGTACAGGCGCTGGGTGCCACAGCAGAAATAAAAATTGATGTAGGTTATCCTTTTGTATTGAATGATGAGGCATTGAATGCAGCGGCAAGAAAAAGAGGCGAAGAATATGTAGGCGCGGAAAATGTGGAAACCACTGAATTAAGAATGGGCGCTGAAGATTTTTCATTTTACTCACACCAGATACCCGGATGTTTTTTCAGGATTGGCGCTGGCAACACTGCAAAAGGAATTACGAGCGGGGTGCATACGCCCACATTTAATATCGATGAAAGTGCAATAGAGATCGGGATGGGGATGATGGCGTGGCTGGGAGCTACTTCCTGAACCCACCCCAGGGGCCTCACCCCAACCCCTCTCCTGGCGGAGAGGGAACTCGAAGATTGATGCGAAGAATAGCGTTTACAAGATTGAATTGCTCTTTGCATTATTGTTGAAGAAAGATTTAATGATGATGTGGAAGATAAAATGTTTGGGCATGTTAGCTGAACCGCTCCCTCTCCGACAGGAGAGGGAGTAGGAGGGTGAGGCCGCCGAATAAAGAAATATTGTACAAGAGTGTCCCGATTGCTATCGGGACCAATGAAGTTGAATAAAGATTACACACTGGTCACAAAAAAAATAAAAACATAAAAATGAAAATAGCATTCCACGGCGCAGCCAGAACAGTTACCGGTTCCAAACATTTGCTGACATTAAAAAACGGTAATAAATATTTACTCGATTGCGGCATGTTCCAGGGACTGGGCCAGCAAACAGATGCTATGAACCGAAATTTTGGTTTTGAAGCAGTGGGGGTAACCACGCTGATCTTATCGCATGCACACATAGATCATTGCGGGTTGATACCTAAATTAGTAAAGGAAGGATTCAATGGAAAAATTTATTGTACGCCAGCAACCAAAGAATTAACTGCTGTGATGCTGGAAGATTCGGCGGGCATCCAGGAAAGCGAAATAAAATATGAAAATAAAAGAAGGGCACAGGATGGATTGCCATACCTGCAACCATTGTATGTTACTGCCGATGCACTTGCTGCGATGGATCATTTTGTAGCTGTGGAGTATGATAACTGGTTTACCATTGATGAAAACGTAGACGTGCTATACACCGATGCCGGCCATATCATCGGCAGTGCAGCCGTGCATTTGAAGATTAAAGAAGACGGAAAGATCACCAGGCTTAGTTTCAGTGGGGATGTGGGAAGATACCGGGATGTGATCTTAAAATCACCGGAAACATTTTCGCAGGCCGATTATATCCTTATTGAGTCAACTTACGGAAACAGCCTGCATGATAATGCAACAACAACGCCTGACCAGATACTGCAATGGATAGAAAAAGCATGTCTGCAGAAAAAAGGGAAACTGATCATCCCGGCTTTCAGCGTGGGAAGAACACAGGAAATATTATTTGCATTAAATCAACTGGAACTGGAAAGAAGATTGCCTGACCTGGATTATTTTGTAGACAGTCCACTGAGTATTAAAGCAACTGAGATCGTTAAACATTACCCGCAATATTTTAACAGCACCATTCAGAAAATTTTGCAGGAAGATAGTGATCCATTTGGTTTTAAAGGATTAAAATTCATTCAATCAGTGGATGAATCGAAGATGCTTAATTTCAGGAATGGCCCATTCGTCATCATCTCTGCCAGTGGTATGGCTGATGCCGGAAGGGTAAAACATCATATCAGCAATAATATTGAAAACAGCCGCAACACCATTTTGCTTACCGGTTATTGTGAGCCGCATTCTTTGGGCGGCAAATTAATGGCAGGTGCGAAAGAAGTGAATATTTTTGGCGTACAGCATGAGGTGAATGCTGAGATCGGCGCAATCCGCAGTATGAGTGCGCATGGTGATTATGATGACCTGTGCCAGTTCCTTTCCTGCCAGGACCCTAAGTTAGTGAAGCGTTTATTTGTGGTGCACGGAGAATACAAGGTTCAGCTGGAATTTCAGCAGCGGTTGATCAGCAAGGGGTTTGCAGATGTGGAAGTTCCGGAGATGCATTATGAGGTTGGATTAGTATAAAATTACAGGTTGGGATAGTATAAAATTATGTGGTTGCATTAGTATAAATAAATACTTATCTTATCGCATAAAACAACCTGTATGAAACGCTATTTTCTCCTGTTCCTGTTCCTGTTTTCATTATTGAAATTACCAGCGCAGCAATTCAAGACTTTGCCGGAATATGGTACTGTGGATATTTCGGAGCTGCAACTAAAAGAATGTGCTTTCGATAAAAATGCCGGCGCCATGGTATTGTTTAGCGAAGCAGAATCGTTTTTTAAAATTGATCTAACCGCGATCATGAATCCTATATTCGAACAAACGGAATATCATGTACGCATAAAAATTTTTAATAAGAGCGGGTTTGATAATGCAAGTATAAAAATTAAATATCCTATAAGTTCGGCCCTGGTAAGTATAAAACATCTCAGTGCCCAAACCTATAACTTAGACCCTTCCGGGAATATAGTGGTCACTAAAGTTGACAAAAGTTCTGTGTATGATAAAAAAATAAATAAACGTTTTGCAGAAAAAATATTTGCGTTCCCGGATGTGAAAGAAGGAAGCGTGATCGAATTCAAATATATAATGGATGGATCTTCGGCAAAATCATGGTATTTTCAAAGATCCATACCGGTTAAATTCAGCAGGTTCATTATCAATTTCCCCGAAGAATTAGTTGTATCTGTGGTACCCAATACCAACCTGCCTTTACAAAAAGGGAAAGATGAAAAAGTATCAAAAAATTATTCATGGTATGCTATGGAAGATATTCCTGCATTGCCTGATGAGCCCTATATGAGTTGCAGGGAAGATTACCTGCAACGTTTGGAAGTAAGGTTAGTAGCGCTTGATTTTCCCGGAATTCCAAGAAGAAGCCTGCTTCGTTCATGGCCGGGGATCATCAAAGAACTGGTGGAAGATGACGATTTTGGAAAACAATTAAATAAAAATATTCCCCGGACTTCTGACCTGGATGCGATGTTGCAACCTGTGAATGATCCTTATCAAAAAATGCGGATCATTCATAAATATGTACGGAATAATATGCAGTGGAATGAGTTGGATAATATTTGGGCATTGAACGGGGTTAAAAGTGCCTGGAAAGATAAAAAAGGAACCAGCGGGGAAATCAACCTGATCCTGATCAACCTATTGAAAGACGCGGGATTGACGGTGCATCCCATTTTAGTGAGTACCTCCGAAAATGGTATTATCAATACCGGTGTACCCGGTTTCGACCAGTTTAATAAGGTAATGGCTTATGTAGAGATCGGGGATAAGCATTATGTGCTGGATGCCACCGAAAAAAATACGCCTTCCCATCTTATACCGGTTGAAGTAATGGCTTCCGAAGGATTGTTAATCGGAAAGCTGGACAGTTACGAATGGGGATGGAAAACATTATGGGATGATACCCACAAGGACGAAAAACTAATTCAAATTAATGCAGAAATAGATGAAAAGGGTACCATGAAAGGAACCGGTACGCTCAGATCGGCGGATTATGCAAGATTAAAATTACTGCCGTTTGTTAAACAGGGAAATGGTAAGCTGAAGGAAAAATTATTGACGCAACCCGATATTGCAATTGACAGTTTTGAAGTGGAAAATGCCGACAATGATACACTGCCCTTACTGCAATCATTTAACTTTAGTACGCACACGGGTTCAACCAATGATTATCATTATTTTTCCGTGAACCTTTTTTCCGGGCTCGATAAAAATCCTTTTATCGCAGATGAACGCCTGTCGGATATTTATTTTGGTGTAAACCAGTATTACAATATTAACAGCATCGTTTTTTTACCGGATGGATATCAAATGGATGACTTGCCAAAAAATATAAAAATGATCACGCCTGATACCAGTATTATTTTTTTAAGGCATTCGAATTTTGCAGACGGTTTGTTATCCGTAACGATCAGTGTGGAATTTAAAAGACCTTTTTACGTGCTAAATGACTATACCGTTTTTAAAGAGTATTATAAAAAAATGTTTGATCTATTGAATGACAAATATGTGTACAGGAAGAAGTAAATGTGCAAATGGGCCAATATGCAAATGTGCAAATTTCTTTGAATTGAAGAGACTTTGATCATTAAAGAATTGTTCGGCCTGAAAAATTTGCAAATTATTTCGAATCGAAGAGGCTTTGATCACTAAACAACTGTCCGGCTTGAAAGAATTTGCACATCTGCACATCTGCAAATTTGCATATTTGCCTGCAATAAGTTGAAACAATGATAAAAACATGATGGACATTACTTATACGGACATTATTAAGATCGCGGTGGCATTTTTGCTTGGCGCCATACTTGGACTGGAGCGGGAATACCGGAGCAAGCCTGCTGGCTTCCGTACATTGATCATGATCACGGTGGGGGCCACCGTGTTCACTATTTTATCCTATCGTATCGGTTCGGGTACGCCCGACCGTATTGCTGCCAATATCATTACCGGTATCGGGTTCATTGGTGCCGGCGTTATTTTTAAGGAAGGGCTTAAAGTGAGTGGTATGACCACGGCTTCCACCATCTGGATAGCCGCGGCAATAGGGATGTCGGTCGGTTATGGCGCTTATTACCTTGCCGGGGGTGTAACTATCCTGGTTCTGATTATACTCATGCTGTTGGCTAAACTGGAAAAATCTTTTGACCGTGTTCACCAGGTGAAATTTTATAAGATCAGTTTCAGGGTGGACGAATATTCTATAGATGAATTGGAAAAAAATATTGTAGAACTGGGGATCAATTTTAAAAAGAACACCATTTTAAAGAACAACAATGAAATCATTGTGTTTTATAAGATCGGTGCCAATCAAAAAGAATATAGCCGGCTGGATAATTATCTTATGCAGACAAAAACTATTAAAAGTTTTGAAGTGTGATGACGAAAAAAAATGTAAAATATTAAATGTTGAATGTAAAATGTAAAAGTAGAAGAGCTCAATACTTTAAAAAGTTAACAAGTTATAAATGCTGTTCAACTTTTACATTTTACATTTTTTATTCTATATTTAGTATTTCTTAATCAAAACGCCCTGTTTTAAAAGCACTAATATCAATGGAAGTTGTTTGTTGTTGAATGATCTCACTCACTAATTTCCCCGTTCCTGTTGCCTGTGATATGCCCAGCATGGCATGGCCGCCTGCAATTAAAACATTTGCAAAGTTTGGAACTTTGCCAATGTAGGGCAATCCATCGGGTGTTACGGGCCGCAGGCCATTCCATATTTTATCAGCGGGGGGGAAATCAATTTTTAAACCAGGATAAAAATCTTTTGCAGAATTGTAAATACCCTGCATGCGTTTGATCAATACCTTATTGTTGATGCCGCTGAGTTCCATCGTGCCGCCAATGCGTAAGCGGTGGCCCCATGGTGTAATGGCACATCTTCCATCAACCAGGATGGCAGGGTAGCGAATATTTTTTTCTACAAAATCATAGGTATGGCTATAGCCCTTTCCAGCCTGCAATAATAATTTTATACCCATCATTTTAGCTACAGCGGGCAGCCAGCTTCCGGTTGCCAATACCATCTGTTCACAATCAAATTTCCCTTTATCCGTAATTACCGCATTGATCCTGTCATTGTTTTTTTCGAAACCACTAACGGTAGTGTGTAGTTGAAAACTGACGCCACCCTGGGCTATATATTTTTTTAACGCGATCATCATTTTGCCCGGATGAAAATGACAATCATCTTTGAATAATACGGCGCCGGCCACATTCAATTCCACATCCGGCTCTAATTTTTGTACACCTGCTTTATTCAATCTTTCCACTTTCAGCCCAAATTTTTCGGCGTCATCTGCCAAATGAAATTCATGATCCAATGCTTTTTGCTGTTTGCAAAGCATCAGGCAGCCCTTTTCTTCCATGTCAAAGACATCGCCGATTTCATTTCTCATCTCACAGATCAACTGCCGGCTTAGTTGTAAAATGGCATTGAGGTGCGGCGCATTTTTTGCAACGTTTTTTGCATTGCTGTTTTTCCAGAAATGATAACCCCATTGCATCAGCGCCCAATTCAGTCTTGGTTTTATATAAAACGGGCTGCTGCTGCTGAGCATATGTTTCAAGCCTTCGGCAATGATCCCGGGTGAGGCCAATGGAATAAAATGGCTGGGCGACATGTATCCCATGTTGCCAAAGGAGCAACCATCGGTGATATCCCCGCGTTCAATAACGGTGATTTCATGGCCATCTTTTTGCAAATAATAGGCGCTGCATAAACCGATAACGCCTCCTCCAATTATACAAACTTTCATTTTTATTTTTTTGTGACCGGCATTTGGTCATTTTTCAACATCGTTGTGTCACTCACTTGTACGGCATCACGCTATTTGTCATGCTGAGGAACGAAGCATCTCAATGATATTTTAATTATGGGTGAGATGCTTCGTTCCTCAGCATGACAGTCTCCGTAGTAAAAACCCGTTTTCATCAGTAATGGTCCCTGTCATCCGTGTCCCTATCTATAAAACCTGGAATCCGTGAGCATACGGGTCATCCTCCTCATCAATTGTAATGATATTATGTCCATAGATCCTTGCCCAACCTTCTATACTGGGACGGATAGCCGCTTTTTTACCTACCATTGTCTCTTCTTCTATCCGCCCGGTGAATTTACTGCCAATAATGCTTTCATGAATGAATGTATCACCCTTTTTTAGTTTTCCTTTGGCATACCATTGGGCCATCCTTGCCGAAGTGCCCGTGCCACAAGGGCTGCGGTCAATAGCTTTATCACCGTAGAACACGGCATTACGCGCGGTGGAAGTTTTATCGAGCACGGCGCCCGTCCATAAAATATGACTGCATCCCTTTATTGTCGTATTTTCAGGGTGTACAAATTCATATTTTTCGTTTATGCGTTTGCGTAATTCTCTTGCCCAACTGATTAGTTGATCTGCGGAATAATTTTCCAGCCCTTTAAAATTTTTCTGCACGTCCACGATGGCATAAAAATTCCCGCCATAAGAAACATCCATCACCAGTTCTCCCAGACCGGGGCAATCCACCACCAGTTCTGTTGCTTCTAAATAGGATGGAACATTTGTAAATTTTACCGTATCAACTTTCGCCTTATCCGCTCCAGTCTTCGCTTCTATCTCCTCCATAATCAGTTCCCCCTTTAGGGGGCGAAGGGGGATATACTCAACAGTCACAAGCCCCGCCGGAGTTTCCATCCTGACCATTCCTGGGGTTTTCGGAATGATCAGCCCTTCTTCGATAGCGATCGTTATTGTGCCGATCGTTCCATGCCCGCACATGGGCAGGCAACCACTGGTTTCAATAAATAAAACGGCTACATCATTTTCCGGGTCATGCGGCGGATACAAAATACTTCCGCTCATCATATCATGGCCGCGGGGTTCAAACATCAGGCCTCTCCTTATCCAGTCGAATTCGTTTAAAAAATGTTGCCGTTTTTCGCTCATGTCTTTTCCCAGTAATACCGGGCCACCTTCTTTTACGAGGCGGACAGGATTGCCGCAGGTATGGGCATCAATGCAATGGAAGGTATACTTCATGTTTTTTTAAACTTTGCCAAAGTTCGAAACTTTGGCAAAGTTTTACGATATTTATTCAAGGTATTTTAATTTAAGATCAATTGGTTGCTCATGATACCTGGTGAACGCAGTTTTACCGCCAAACATATCCAACACATATTGTCTTTCCAATTTGGTAGGACTATCGCTTAAAAATATTTTATACGAACTATGTGGCCATTCTTCTATTGTCTTAGTAAAACCATGATGAACAGGATTGGCATGAGTATAATGAATCACTTTGCAAAAGTGATTTTCATCACCGATTGGCTCCATTTTCATACTGGGAATAAACAAGCTTCCTTTCCGGTCGTACACTTTATTAAATGACTGTGTATAGCTACTGAATAGATTGCCAAATGCTTTGCTTGTTTTAAGTTCTAATGTTTTTTGTGTAAAGCCCGTTGAAACTGATCTTTTCCAAAGCTTAAGAAGATCTTCTTCATTACGCACCTGTAATACCAGGTGAAAATGATTGGGCATAAGACAATAACTGAATAACTTACATACAGGCATAATATGTACAGCCAGTTTTTTTAGAAAAAAAGAATAATTTTTTTGCTCAATAAACAGGTTTTCCTTACCATTGGCATGGTTGAAAAGGTGGTAGTTCTCACCGGGTAACATACTCCAATTTAAATAAACTTTGCCAAAGTCCAAAACTTTGGCAAAGTTTGCAGGCATTTTGTAAATTTATGTCATGGAACAATACGGAAAAATTTTACTGATTGCCATGCCTGCCTTTTTAGGCCTGGTATTGTTTGAAAAATGGTACGGCTGGTATAAGGGGAAAGATACCGTGCGGAACATGGATATGATCAGCAGCCTCAGTTCGGGCGTGACCAATGTTACCAAAGATGTATTGGGTATAAGCTTTGCTTTGATAACCTATCAATGGCTATTGAATAAAGTGGCAATTACACACGTGAAGGCCATCTGGTTAACCTACCTGGTAACATTTTTATCATTGGATTTTGCGGGTTATTGCGTTCATCGCCTTGATCATAAAATAAATTTTTTCTGGAACAGCCATATCATTCATCATAGCAGTGAAGAATTCAACCTGGCTTGCGCCCTGCGGCAAAGTGCTTCGGTGTTTGTGCGCTTGTTTGTGATACTCATATTGCCTGCGGCTTTATTGGGTGTACCTGCCAGCGTGATCAATATCGTGGCTCCATTGCATTTATTTGCACAGTTCTGGTACCATACCCGCCATATCAATAAAATGGGATTTTTAGAGAAGATCATTGTAACGCCTTCTCATCACCGGGTGCATCATGCGATCAATAAAGAATACATTGATAAAAACTTAGGGCAGATACTTATTATCTGGGACAAGTTTTTTGGAACCTTCCAGGAAGAATTACCCGATACACCACCCGTATATGGTATCACAAGGCCTGTGCAGACCTGGAACCCGATTAAAATTAATTTCCTGCACATGTGGTTATTGATAAAGGATGCCTGGCATGCAAAGAAATGGAAAGATAAATTCCGTATCTGGTTCATGCCCACGGGATGGCGACCTGCAGATGTAGCTGAAAAATATCCTGTGTATAAAATTGAAGATGTGTATCATTTTCAAAAATACGATACACAACATTCCACCCTGTTCCTTGCCTGGACATGGTTTCAGCTCATCATGCTTTTATTATTCATCAGCTATCTTTTTGGAAATATTGCACAGATCGGAAGTCCCAATATGTATATCTATGGCGGATTTGTTTTTTTATATGTATATGCTTTTACCGAACTGATGGACGGCAATAAATATGCGATCGTTTGGGAATTGCTGAAGTCGGTGATGGGTATCGGGCTTATTTATTATCTCGGCGATTGGTTTGGTGCAGGTAAATATTTTGTCTGGATGAACTATGTATTGATAGCCTATTTTATTTTTTCTATATTGGTAACGGGTTGGTTTATCCGCAAACTATCAAAAGAAGAGAACCGCGAGTTTTCTGTTTCCATGTAATCTAATTATTTTGAAATGAGTTCATAAGACCGCTTTATCCATCCAGGCAATTGTGCATTGATCTCCTCCGCTGGTGTATTGCTATAACTGTTCGGAAGATGATTCGAAAAAGTGGCCGGTGGAGACACCGGCCACGGCTGACCGCCGCGGTTGGTGTCCCCACCAACCGCAATATGGGAATCGAAATTTTCATTTTTCGACAGCTTCTAAGAAGGTACTTTTTGTTTTAAAGAAAATGACATCGGGCTTCACTGTCTCTTTCTCCTCCGGTTGGTCTATTGCCACCAGGTGAACTACCCTGTTTTTTGAAGTTTGTAAATATTTGAATACTGGTGGTGCTTCTTCCAGCTTCTCCAGGAAGAATTCTATTACGAGGTGATCTTTTTTTACCTTAATGCCTAAGAAGCTTTCTAAAAATGATTTTCAGGATTTCTTATAATCGAAAAAGTGGCCGGTGGAGACACCGGCCACGGCTGATGGAACATCTTCCGAACAATTCTGTTGTCCCCACCAACCGCAATATGGGAGGACAGTCCTACATCACTATTTTAATTTTGCGGCAATATAGCGGTCAACCATTGCATCCAGTATTTTTAAAGTAACCGTTCCCTGTGATAAAACGAGGTCATGAAATTCCCGTATATCAAATTTATCTTTCAGTTTATATTCGGCTCTTTTCCTCAGTTCTTTTATTTTTAATTCACCCATTTTATACGCCAGCGCCTGTCCGGGCCAGGAAATATACCGGTTGATCTCTGTATTCACTTCGTGCAATGATAATGCTGTATTATCTGCAAGATATTTTACAGCCTGTTCCCTCGTCCAGCCTTTTGTATGCAGTGCCACATCCAGTACCAGCCTGCAGGCACGCCACATTTCATACGTTAACCTTCCAAAATGAGAATAAGGATCTTTATAAAAACCCATTTCTGTTCCAAGGTATTCACAATACAATCCCCAGCCTTCTCCAAAAGCGTTTACATAAAGATTCCGGCGAAACTCGGGCAGGTCAGTCAACTCCTGTGCCAGGGCGATCTGCAAATGATGACCGGGAACTGCTTCATGCATGGTCAATGCTTCCAATGCGTAGAGTGGCCGGCTTTTAAGATCATAAGTATTTACCCAATAATGCCCGGCTCTTTTACTAAATATGGAAGCACTGGAATATCTTCCTGCGGTATAGGTTGGTGCCAGGTGAGCAGGCACGGCCTCCACTCCATAAGGTTGCCTTGGCAATTTGCCAAAGAATGCCGGCAGCATACCATCCGCTTTTTTGGCGATATATGAGGCTTCTTTTAAAAGTTGTTCCGGTGTGGGAGCATAAAATTCAGGTGCGGTTCTTAAATTCGTAATGAATTCGGTCAGGCTGCCCTTAAAGTGTACTTCATTTATTACATCCAGCATTTCTTTTTTTATTCTTGCTACCTCACTTAAACCCAGCTGGTACACTTCTTCGTAAGAAAGATCAGTTGTAGTGTAATGTTTAACCCTGTCCTGGTAATATGCCAAACCATCCGGAAAATTTGATACCCCGATAGTCGTTCTTGTTTTGGGCAGGTATTCGGTATCAAAAAATATTTTTATTGTTTTAAATGCTTCCACTGCATATTGCAGTACACCGGTTTTTGCCGCTGCTGTAATTTGTTTCCAGTCTTCATCGCTGATCGAAAAAGGTTTTGTCAAAAATGGTTTATAAAAAACACTTTTTTCAGGATCAGTTACAATATGTTGTACATAAGTATTTTCATAACCATCTAAGATAGCTTTAGGCTGACAAATACCCAGCGTCAATCCTTTTCGCATTAATGCCAGGTTTTCATCAACGTACCTGGGGATATCCTTTAAACGGCTGATATAATTTTCACATTCTTTTTTAGAACTCAGTATTTCAGATCCCATGCCGGCAAGTCCGGTGTGAAAACCTTCATCAGATAATATTGGGTTGAGGTAAGATTTATAGGTCCAGGAAGAGATATTGTCTTCGATACTGTATTGCAGCAATTCAAGGTTTATCTGGTCATCGAAGGAAAGGCTGGCTTTATCGATCCTGTCGAGTTCTGTGTGAATGGATTGATAAAACGTATACTCGCGAAAATGATCTTCTTCTTTATTGGAGCCCAGTGGGTGCCCGGCAATACTATCTGCCCTTGCTTCATTATTTTGAAATATGATTATTTTTTTCAACGCGCTTTCAATGGCGGGGTGGATTGGCGCGGGTTTTTGCTGAGCGGGGAGTTGTTGGGCAAAAAGAAAACAGATTAAAAGAAACCCTGTTAATTTTTTCATGTAGTTATTATTTCTTTTGTCAACTCATTATTCACTGTCCTGTAAATTGCAAGCGGATTTTCATTCTTTAATTCATCCGGCAGCAAATCATTACTCCAGTTTTGAAATGCGATGGGTCTTGCAAAGCGTTTGATGCCATCTGCACCAACGGAACTGAATCTCGCATCTGTTGTTGCAGGAAAGGGGCCGCCATGCTGCATGCCCAGGCAAACTTCCACACCTGTTGGAACACTATTGAGGATAAAACGGCCGCAGATATTTTTTACAGCTTCTACAAGCTCATCATTTTCTTTGATATCATTTTCTGTAGCCATCAGTGTGGATGTTAACTGGCCTTCCAGTTCTTTTGCCACTTCAGTCATTTCATTCATATCGGTGCAACGGATCACAATGGAGTAGGGGCCAAAGACCTCCTGGTGCAGAACAGGGTTGCTTAAAAATGTTTTACCTGTTGCAGTTGCAATCGTAGGTAACCCGGTCTGACCGTCCCGGTCTGACCGCAGATCAGATTCTGAAACAACACGCACATCTTTTTGTGCCAAAGCTTTTTCTTTTTTTTCTACAAATGCTTTTGCTATACCTGGATGCAACATTATTCCAGGGGCTGCATTTTTTATTTCATCACCCAGAGCTGCTGTAAATTTTTCCAGATCTTCTCCTTCAATTCCAATGATCAACCCGGGATTAGTGCAAAACTGTCCAACACCCAATGTAATAGACGCGGCATACATTTTCGCAATATCCGCAGCGGAACTATTTAATTTTTCCGGCAATAAAAAAACAGGATTGATGCTTCCCATTTCTGCAAAAACGGGGATGGGTACAGCACGTTGATTACCCCAGTCAAATAATTGTTTGCCACCTGTATAAGAACCGGTGAAACCAACAGCCTTTGTGTGCGGATGCGTTACCAATGCCTTGCCCACTTCAACTGCCGCACCATATACATGGGCAAAGATGCCTTTGGGCATATTACATTTATCCGCTGCCGTTAGTATGCTCCCGGCAACAATAGTGGATGTTTCCGCGTGTGCAGGATGTGCTTTTATGATCACCGGGCATCCGGCGGCAAGGGCACAGGCCGTATCGCCACCTGCGGTGGAATAAGCAAACGGGAAATTACTTGCGCCAAAAACCACTACCGGCCCCAATGGTACCAGCATTTTCCGGATATCTGGTTTTGGCGGCGTTTTATCAGTGATGGCGGTATCAATTCTGGCTTCCAGCCAATCGCCCTTTTCACATGCTGCACCATAACTGTTCAGTTGAAATATTGTTCTGGCCCTTTCTCCACGCAATCTTGCTTCGGGTAAATTGGTTTCACGCATAGCGGTTTGTATTAGGGCATCGCCGCAATTTTCTAATTCAATTGCTATGGCCCTCATAAAACCGGCCCGTTGTTTCAGTGAAAATTTTCTGTACACATGAAAAGCGCTCCATGCCTCTTTCATTATATTTTCAATTTCCCCTGTTGTTGCATCTGTAAACATAAAATCTTTTTTGTGGGCTAAAGCCCGTTAATTTTTTTTCATTGCCGGTTTCATTGCCATTCATTGCCGTTGACTTAAGTCAACGGCAATGAATGGCAATGAATTGAGGATTAAAAATTGATAATTGAATATTTATCAAATTATTTATGCTTTTTGAAATTTCATTCTTTTTAAATTAATTGCTTAATCCTATGTTCCTTTTTTTTGCGGGCTAAAGCCCGTCAATATTTTTCATTGCCGTTGGCTTAAGCCAACGGCAATGAAGTTTCTTATAGCAGGGCTTTAGCCCAAAATTTTTATTAATTTGTAAAATTTTTGTCATTTAAAGCACACTGGTTGATCCCCCAAGATTATTATATTATTAACTCAACACTGGTCTACTGGCTATCCCATCATTAATAATCTTCAAAACATCTTCTCTCTCTTTCCCGATCAATGTAAGCCTCGGTGCCCTCACATTTTCTGAACCAATGCCTGCCTGCGTTTCTGCTAATTTAATATACTGCACTAATTTGGGATGAATATCCAGTTCCAATAGTGGCATGAACCAACGATAAATTTTTGTGGCTTCTTCAATTTTTCCTGCTTTTACCAGGTTATAAATGGCAACCGTCTCTGCCGGGAAAGCACAAACCAGGCCCGCCACCCAGCCATCAGCGCCCAGGCAAAGCTCTTCCATGGCGATGGTATCTACGCCGCATAAAATTTTAATCCTGTCGCCAAAGCGATTAATCATTCTCGTTACATTGGTTACATCTCTTGTGGATTCTTTTACGGCCTGGATATTTTCGCATGCTATCAGTTCGGCAAACATATCCAGTGTTACTTCAGTTTTATAATCAACAGGATTGTTGTAGATCATGATGGGAAGATCAGTGGCATTGGCCACGGTTTTAAAATAAGTAACCGTTTCCCTGTGATCGCTTTTATAGCGCATCGGTGGCAGCATCATCAAGCCTGTAGCGCCCCATGCGTGGCCATATGCTGCCTGTTGTAGTGCTTCTTTGGTAGAACCTTCGGCAATATTCAATATCACGGGAATCTTACCATCACATTTTTCCACAGCAAATTTTACCAGTGTTTCTTTTTCTTCAGTTGTTAATACACTTGCTTCCCCCAATGTACCGCCCAAAATAATTCCGCTAACCCCGGCTTTTAATTGTGCATATAGATTTTTCTCAAAAAGAGGGAGGTCTAATTGATCATCATCAGTGAATTTGGTGGTGAGTGCAGGATAAACACCGGCCCAGTTGATGCTCATAATAGTGCGTTTAAATTTTTCACAAACTACGAAAAAGAGGAATACCGGAACCAGGATTAGCCTGATTAACTGGTTCTCCGGAAACTTTGCCAAAGTTCAAAACTTTGGCAAAGTTGAATATTCCGGGAACGAAATGTTTTTTGTCATGCTGAGGAACGAAGCCTGCCTACCGGACAGGCAGGCATCTCAAAGTATGCCAAAAAAAGAGATGCTTTCCTGAAATAATTGGGACAGGCTGTTCCTCAGTATAAGGATCAAACTGCCCTATTAACGAATTTTTTCTCCTTGAAAAAGTTAAACGATCGTGCCACTGGTTAGTAAACCATGCAGCGTTTACGTGTAGTTGATGCTGGCTTGCGAATAGTTGAAAAAGCCCCGCAGCGGCTAAACAGTGTTGTGCGCCGTATTATTTTTTATAAAACCTTTGTCTTACGTTTTTAGGCTCAATGACTGTAAATGCACCTGATAAGGTAATGCTGCTATTTGAAAGCAAAGACATAAGTGATGAAGCCGCAAATTCAGGAGCATTCCCCTTTTCTCTAAAAAATACGACAGCCGGTGGATTATCTTTTGCGTATTTGAAAATTAATTCACCATAGTCACTAGCAAAAGTAAGTATGATTAAATTCAATTCTAATGCAATTTGCATTACTTCTGGATCTCCGATGCCTGGATAATCTTCTTGAATACTTTTAATAATGAATCCATTTTCACGTAAAATGATTGTGCTTGGTTGGGGAAAATTTTCATTTGCTAAAAACATAATTAAGCTGAAATTGGAAAATATAATTCTTGCTGAATACAGGCTTTAAGATAGGCAAAAACAGCTCTCAATGATTCAGCAGAGACTGTAGGATAGGACTCAAGGATCTGTTTTTCAGTCCAGCCAGCCGAAAACAGTTCTAAAACAAGTTCTACAGAGATTCTAGTCCCTTTAATAATAGGTTTCCCTAATAAAACTTGATTGTCTGAAATGATATAGTCTTGCCAATTCATAATGCAATGTACAAATTTTTGAACTCTTCGTAAGTATGGGTACACGGTCCAGGGTCGGGTCATGCTGGGAGGAGACTGGGAGGAGACTGGGCGGAGCCTAGGGAGAGCAACGAAGGATAGTCGGGAAATACAGGGAGAAGAGTGGGATGTCTTGTACTGGAAGGATGACCGATCATATCCGATCATTTCCGGTCATTACCAGTCATCGGTTTGGAATTTGCTTTCCGGAAAATTATGTTTGCCGGAAAATAATTAGAATTAATTTTTAAAACTCACCAATCATGCGAAGAAAAAAATTGCCCTTATCCCTGTTAATGATCAGGGGTGGTATCGGGAAGCAGGTTGTTATCAAGCATACAGCCTGGGGTATTATTATGACAAAATTCCCGGATATGAGCGGTATCATAGCCAGTACACAGCAGCGAAAGTGCAGGGATCTTTTTGCCGAAGCAGTGGCTTATGCCAAAACGGTTATCGCTGACCCCGCGCTAAAAGCAGCCTGGCAAAAAAAGATAAGAAGAAGGAATGGCGTGTATAACAAAGCCATCAAAGCCTTTATGTTAAAGGAAAAATGCGCTTGTAAAAGAGCCAGGTTGCTGGAAATGCAAAAGATCAGGCTGGCCTTTAAAAATGAGGCTGCAGATAAGAATAGGGGATAACGGAATCTTTACAGAAACGAAATTACCAAAACGGATAGCTGCAGGGTATTGTTTTTTGGAGACGGGTTAGCGGGGAAATTCTGCAAATGGGGATATCTCCGTCTTTAATGTTCCCAATTTACGGGTATAATACTGCTCATTTTATGAAGAAAATATTGTGAATCATTTTTACT